>LNAP01000192.1_pt1 | contig 90956 bp, 84 predicted proteins | sample 602601 | NCBI WGS metagenome assembly LNAP01 (sample SAMN02440304, study PRJNA202911) | soil metagenome | biome: Subtropical and temperate rainforests or woodlands; isolation source: soil samples (1 kg each in a 20% v/v slurry with milli Q water) were... ...
GCTGGAAAACATTCTGACCCAGCGCTCCAGCCTGATGATCATCATCTCCCACGACCGTCACTTCCTGAACAGCGTGTGCACCCACATGGCTGACCTGGATTACGGCGAGCTGCGCCTGTTCCCGGGCAACTACGACGAGTACATGACCGTGGCGACCCAGTCCCGCGAGCAACTGCTGTCGGACAACGCCAAGAAGAAGGCACAGATTTCGGAACTGCAATCGTTCGTCAGCCGCTTCTCGGCCAACGCCTCGAAAGCCAAGCAGGCCACTTCCCGCGCCAAGGCGATCGACAAGATCCAGCTGGCCGAGGTCAAGCCTTCCAGCCGCGTGAGCCCGTTCATCCGTTTCGAACAGACCAAGAAGCTGCACCGCCAGGCGGTCATCGTCGAGCGCATGGCCAAAGGCTTCGACGGCAAGACACTGTTCAAGGACTTCAGCTTCCAGGTTGAAGCGGGCGAACGCGTGGCGATCATCGGCCCGAACGGTATCGGTAAAACCACCCTGCTGCGCACCCTGGTCAACGAACTGACCCCGGACGCCGGCACCGTGAAGTGGACCGACGCCGCGGAACTGGGCTACTACGCCCAGGACCACGCGCACGACTTCGAAGACGACTGCAACCTGTTCGACTGGATGGGCCAATGGACTCAGGGCGGCGAGCAAATCGTTCGCGGCACCCTCGGCCGGATGCTGTTCTCCAACGACGAGATCCTCAAGTCGGTCAAGGTCATCTCCGGTGGTGAGCAAGGTCGCATGCTGTTCGGCAGCCGAACGTGCTGATCATGGACGAACCGACCAACCACCTGGACATGGAATCCATCGAGGCGCTGAACCTGGCGCTGGAAAACTATCCGGGCACATTGATCTTCGTCAGCCACGACCGTGAGTTCGTGTCGTCGCTGGCGACCCGCATCATCGAGTTGAGCGCCAGCGGCGTGATCGACTTCAGCGGTACTTATGATGATTACCTGCGCAGCCAAGGTGTAGTGTTCTAAACACCGGCTGACAATGGAAAGCCCTGTCCTGGTGACGGGGCTTTTTATTGCCTGAAGATCAAACATCGCAGCCTTCGGCAGCTCCTGCAGGGGACGTATTCCAATGCAGGAGCTGCCGAAGGCTGCGATCTTTTGATGTTATCGTTAGCCTGCTTCCTTTTATTCGCAGCCCGCGCCATGATGCTGTACTCCCACCGCCGCCCGCGAACGAGCCCTCATGTCTGCGCAGCCACTGCCACCGCAAAGCTCCATGGCGATCACCCTGCAGATCGTCTCCATCGTTTTCTATACCTTTATTGCCTTCCTCTGCATCGGCCTGCCGATTGCGGTGTTGCCGGGTTATGTCCATGAGCAGCTCGGTTTCAGTGCGGTCGTGGCCGGGCTGACCATCGGCTCCCAATACCTCGCCACCCTGCTCAGCCGCCCGATGGCCGGGCGCATGTCGGACAACATCGGCACCAAGCGAGCGATTGTTTACGGGTTGTCGGGGATTGTGTTGAGCGGCGTGTTGACGTTGGTGTCGACGCTGTTGCAAAGCTTTCCGCTGACGAGTCTGTTGATCCTGATCGCCGGCCGCTTGTTGTTGGGTATCGCACAGGGCTTGATCGGCGTCGGCACCATCAGTTGGTGCATGGGCCAAGTGGGCGCTGAACACACCGCACGCTCGATTTCCTGGAACGGCATCGCGTCCTACGGCGCCATCGCCATTGGCGCGCCGCTGGGCGTGGTGATGGTCGCGGAATATGGTTTTGCCAGCCTGGGGATCGCGTTGTCCTTGCTGGCAGCGTTGGCGCTGGTGCTCATCCGCAACAAACCGTCGGTGCCGGTGGTACGCGGTGAACGCCTGCCGTTCTGGGCGGTGTTCGGGCGCATTGCGCCCTTCGGCGCGAGCCTGAGCCTGGCGTCTATCGGCTACGGCACCTTGACCACCTTCATTACCCTGTACTACCTCAGCCGTGGCTGGACTGGCGCCGCGTACTGCCTGACGGTGTTCGGGATCTGCTTCATCCTGGCGCGGTTGCTGTTTATTTCGGCCATCAGTCGTTTTGGTGGATTCACCTCGGCGATTGCCTGCATGAGCATTGAAACGGCGGGCCTGGTACTGCTGTGGCTCGCGCCTTCGACCGGTTTTGCCCTGGTCGGTGCCGGCCTGGCCGGGTTCGGTTTGTCGCTGGTGTATCCGGCGCTCGGGGTAGAGGCGATCAAACAGGTGCCCAATTCCAGTCGCGGTGCGGGGTTGAGTGCTTACGCGGTGTTTTTCGACCTGGCGTTGGCGATTGCCGGACCGGTGATGGGCGCGGTGGCGTTGAATCTGGGGTATTCGTGGATTTTCTTCAGTGCGGCGTTGCTGTCGATCACTGGCCTGGGTTTGACCCTGTTGCTGAAACGTCGGGCAATGGCCTGACACCCGTAATCAGTGTGGAACAGCCCCCTCGCCACAGGGGCTAGTTCCCACTGGGTAGATCATTGATCAGCAGTTTGCATCCCCGCACGGGTCGGCACGCCCAGCGCATGGGAGAAGAACCGTCCCGCTTCGGAAATCATGTTTCGGTGAATGTCTTCGCGGTCAACGCCGTCGGCATCGGTGCACAGCGCCGGCATGGCGGCAATCTGTTCTTCGTTGCACGGCGCCATGAACACGAAGTGCCCTGCCCCGGCCAATAACTTGAAGTCTGGCGCGATTGGCAGTTTGCGCGCCAGCGCTGCGGCGTTTTTGTCGAAGGCCACCAGTTTGTCGCCGTCGCCGCTGTAAAGCAGCACCGGCACATGCACGTCGGCCAGGGTGTGACGGCCGAACTTCAGGCTCAGCGGCGCCATCAGCAGCAGCGCGTGAACCCGAGGGTCCGCCACCGGTTGCAGGTCATCGCGGTCGACGATCAGCTCGCCTTGGGTGTTGCAGGCATCGCGGTCGTCCGGACGTTCCTGGCAGTAGCGACGCAACCGGTCCAGATCAGGCGTCGCCCCGGAAAGAATCAGCGCCGTCTCCCCGCCCGCCGAGTAACCGATCACCCCGACCTGGTCGGCATTGACGAACGGCGCGAGCATGCGGTCGCCCAGGGTGGCGGTTATGGCTTCGGAAATCTGGATCGGCCGACCGTACAGGTTGCTCAAGGTGCCGAGGCGGCTGTGGTCTTTGGAGTTGTCGCCGGGATGAATCACCGCCACCACCACGAAACCCTTGCGCGCCAGCGACGTGGCGAGGTCATGCAGGGCCAGCGGCGTGCCGGTGTTGCCGTGGGACAGCATCAGCATCGGGAAACGGCCGATGGCGACGCGGGTGTCTTCGCCCGCTTCGACCGTGTAGCCCTCGAGTTGGCTGGTGTGTTCCCGGTCGCTGGAGGGGTAGAACGCGATGGCGCGCATCGGTTGCAGGTCCAGCGGGTCGAGAAAACTCATCTCATGGAAGCCGACGCTCCAGTGAGGATGTGGCGCAGGCGCGGCGTGCACTGAATTCAGGCTGCTGAGCAGGCAAATCAGTAACGTTGCACAAAGACGCACCATGGGATGCCCCACCTTTGTTACTTGACCGGAAAGCCCGTTCTCCATCGACTACCGAGGAAGCGGCCTTGTACCAGCAATGGCGGCCACCCTGGTCGTGACAGAACGGGGACATCAACCCTCGACTGCATAACCTGGGCCACAACTTGAACGATTGAAGACACAACTAGAAAAAGCCAGTAGAAATAGTCAGAAACAAAAAACTCCGCATCTGACACTTGCGTGTTCAGAATACAGAGTTTTTTGGGGTGTTGCTCGAGCTGATTTACACCTTTACGCAAGCCTTACGCGGCAGCGAACAGTTGCTCGCTGATTTGCGTGTGAGCGTCGCTCATGGCTTTGGTGCGCACTTCGTCACCGTAAGCCAGGCCGTGAGCACGGACGAATTCGATGTCGGTGATGCCGATGAAGCCGAACAGCACTTTCAAATACTCTTCGTGAGCCACGCCAGTCGCCTGACCGGCATGCAAGCCGCCGGAAGTCGACACGATCACGACTTTCTTGCCACCGCACAGGCCTTCAGGGCCGGCTTCGGTGTAGCGGAAGGTCTGACCGGCAACGGCGATGCGGTCGATCCAGGCCTTGAGTTGGGTCGGGATGGTGAAGTTGTACATCGGCGCGGCAATGACTACGGCATCGGCGGCGAGGAATTCGGCCAGCGTCGAGGCGCTCAGTTCGGCTTCGTGCTGCTGGGCGGCATTGCGCAGTTCGGCGGCGGTGCCGGCGGCGACCAGGGTCGTGGCGGAGAAATGGCTGATGGCATCGCTGGCCAGGTCGCGGTAAGTCACCACGGCGCTCGGCTCGGCGGCTTGCCAGGCTTTGACGACTTCACTGCTCAGCTGACGGGAAGCCGAGTTGTCACCAAGAATGCTCGAATCGATATGCAGCAGTTTCATGTGGGATCTCCAGGTGAGGATCGCCACGGGGCGATCTGATGGAGACAATCCTACAGACGAAACCAATAGCTGATTAGACTGCAACAATGCGATAGTTCGTCTCACTGATAGAACAATCGGGTTAACACCATGCAAGACCTCAATGACCTCTACTACTTCGCCAAGGTGGTCGAAGCCGGCGGTTTCGCTGCAGCCGGGCGTGTGCTGGGGATTCCCAAGTCGCGCTTGTCGCGGCGGATCGCCGAGCTGGAAGAACGCCTTGGCGCGCGCCTGTTGCAACGCACCACCCGGCAACTGAAGTTGACCGCCGTGGGCGAACGTTATTTGCGGCACTGCCAGGCCATGCTGCTGGAAGCCGAGATGGCCGATGAAGCCGTGGCCAGCATGTCCAGCGAACCCCGCGGACGCTTGCGGGTGTCCTGCCCCGTCGGGCTGGCTCACGAAATGCTGCCGACGGTGATCAGTCGGTTTCTCGAAAAATTCCCGCAGGTTCAACTGGAAGTGATGCTGCTCAACCGCCGGGTCGACCTGGTGACCGAGGGCGTCGACGTCGCGCTACGGGTGCGTGAATTGGGAGATGAAGACCCGTTGCTGGTCACCCGACGCCTGCGTCAGGCGCAGATGCTGATGGTGGCCAGTCCGGACTTTCTCCATGGGCGAGCGATCAATCATCCCGAGGAGCTCAAGGGCCTGCCCGTGCTCGGCGCCCTCGAAGCCGACCGCATGGTGCATATCCGCATGCTCGATCAACAGGGTAAAAGCCATGAACTTGCGCTCGAAGCCCGACTGGGCATCGACGACTTCATCGTGCGCAAGGCCTGCACACTCGCCGGCCAGGGCTTTACCATGCTGCCGATGATGTATTGCGAGCAGGAACTGGAAAGCGGCGCGCTGGTGCAATTGCTCCCTGACTGGTCGTTGCCTGGCGGCTGGCTGCAAGCGGTCTACCCTCACCGGCGCGGGGTCATGCCGGCGGTGCGCGCCTGGCTCGACCATTTGATCGAATCATTCAATGCCTGTGGGGACCGATTGATATGAAGGCTGGACGCATGAGCGAAGAGGATGTCGCGCAGTTCTGCCTGGCGCTGCCGGGGGCGCGGGAAGACTACAAGTGGGGTGGCGTGCGGGTGTTTTCGATTGCCGGGAACAAGATGTTCGCCCTGCAGAACCTGCGGGGCGAATCCCTCGCCTTCAAGGTCGACAAGGACCTGTTTCTGGGGCATTGCGACCGCCCGGGCGTTCACCCGGCGCCGTACCTGGCGCGGGCCCAGTGGATCATCATGCAAACGCCCTACCCGCTGGGCGCCGAAGAATTGCAAAGCCTGTTGCAACGTTCCCATCAACTGGTGGTAAGCAAGCTGCCCAAGCGCACGCAGGTCGGGCTGCTGCTTTAGAACAGCGCCAACAGGTTTGCCCCCAGGAACAGCTGATCAATCCAGAACACTTGATGCAGCAACACGATCATCCAGAACAGCAGTTGAAACGACACTTTGCGCGTCTTGTGCCGGAACACCTGCTGGGCGACCAAGGCGCCCGGCCAGCCGCCGGCGAGTTCAACTGCATGCAGCACGTTCTCCGGCGTACGCCAGGTGTCGGTGCGGGCCTTGCGCTTGTCGCTCCAATAAAGGAAGAACGCCAACACGCTGACGATGCCGTAGGCCGCCAGGGGTATCAGCGAAATCCCGCGCAGCCAGAACGACAACGAGCCCACCAACGGCAGCGCGCACACGGCCGCGAACACCAGCAGTTTCAGCCTGGGGTTCTGGATCTGCCCTCCGGAATTGCGTCCGGGGCTGCTGCTCCTGCCGGCATCATTCATGGCTTGACCGCAGTCCAGTCGACCCAGCCGAACTGCCAGGTGGCCAGGATCACCAGACCAAACGCAATGCGATACCAGGCGAACGCCGCGTAGCTGTGGCTGGCGATGAACTTGAGCAAGCCTCTGACGGCAATCATCGCGAAGATGAACGCGGTGATGAAACCGATGGCGAACACCGGAAAATCAGCCGGTACGAACAGGTCGCGATACTTGTAGCCCGAGTAGACCGCCGCGCCGACCATGGTCGGCATCGCGAGGAAAAACGAAAACTCGGTGGCGGTCTTGCGCGACAGCCCGAACAGCAAACCACCAATGATCGTCGAGCCTGAACGCGAGGTGCCCGGAATCATCGCTAGGCACTGGGCGAAGCCAACTTTCAAGGCATCTTTCCAGGTGATCTCATCGACGGTTTCGGCGTGTACTTCGTGCTGACGCTGCTCGGCCCACAACATCACGATGCCGCCCACGACCAATGCCGTGGCCACGGTGATCGGGTTGAACAGGTAATGGTGGATCAGGTCGGCAAAGATCACCCCCAATACCACCGCCGGCAGGAAGGCAATCAGCAGGTTGGCAGTAAAGCGCCGGGCGTTTGGCTGCGTCGGCAAACCAATGACGACATCAAAAATCTTGCGCCGGAATTCCCAGACCACGGCGAGAATCGCGCCGAGCTGAATAATGATGTTGAACGCCATGGCCCGCTCACCACCGAAATTGAGCAAGTCGGCCACAATAATCTGGTGTCCGGTACTGGAAATCGGCAAAAACTCCGTCAGCCCTTCTACAACGCCAAGTATCAATGCCTGCAAGGCGGTCCAAAGATCCATCAATCCCCCAAAAGGCGATGCGCAACGGCATGCCCCGTTAATATTTTTTCAAGAACAGTCAGCGTAGCCAAAAGACCCGCGCGCACAGAATCCGGACGGAACCGTAAAAATTCCGTGAAACATCGACTTGGATTCAGGTTTTTCCGTGCGGGGCCGAAATCCTATCAGACAAGGCTGAATAACGCTGCCACGTTATTGGACTTGGGTCGGATATGCCCGATCGGCAAAGTGTGGTTGGATGCCGGCGATCATTTATTACAAGAAAAAGAAACCGGGGTGACAGCGTTATGAACAGCTTGCGAAATATGTCGATCAGCCGCCGCTTGTGGCTCATTTTGATCGTGGCCGTCATGATGCTTTTGACGTTAGGCGTGTTGATGCTCAAGCAGATCCACGAAGACCTTTATCACGCCAAGGCGCAGAAAACCCAGCACGTGGTGCAGACCGCCAGCGGCATTCTGACCTATTACCATGACCTGGAAACTGCCGGCACGCTCACACGCGAGGCCGCGCAGAAACAGGCGATGACCGCCGTTCGCGGCCTGCGGTATGACCAGAACGACTACTTCTGGATCAACGACCTGACGCCGGTGATGATCATGCACCCGGCCAACCCGAAACTCGATGGCCAGAACCTCTCGGCGATTCGCGACCCGGACGGGTTTGCGCTGTTCAACGAAATGGTCGCCCTCGCCAAAGCCAAGGGCGCCGGCGCAATCGACTATCGCTGGCCGAAACCGGGCGCCAGCGAGCCGGTGGCAAAAACGTCCTATGTCAAACTGTTCGAGCCATGGGGCTGGGTGATCGGCTCGGGCGTGTACATCGATGACATGCAAGCCGAGTTCATGGCCCAGGTCTGGAAAGCGACCGTCGTCGGGCTGGTGATTGCCGCCATCATGGCCCTGCTGGTGATCCTGATTGCCCGCAGCATCGTGCGCCCGCTCCAGGAAACCGTGAACGCCATGGCCAACATTGCCAGCGGTGAAAGTGACCTGACCCGCAGCCTCGATACCCATGGCCAGGATGAAGTGACGCAATTGGCCCGCCACTTCAATGCCTTTACCGCCAAACTGCGGTTGGTGATCGGTCAATTGCAGGTGTCCGCCAGCGCTTTGGGCCAGTCGTCCAGCGAGCTGGGCAACGACGCCGCGCAGGCCCAGCAACGCAGTCAGCAGCAATCCCAGCAGATGGAGCTGGTGGCCACGGCCATCAATGAAGTGACGTACGGCGTGCAGGATGTCGCCAAGAATGCCGAGCAAGCGGCCAGCGAAATGCGCGATGCCGAATCCCAGGCGCAGCAGGGCCAGGTCAACATCGACAGCAGCTTGCAACAGATCGACACGTTGTCCGGCACCATTGATCAGGCTGTGGAAGTCATCCGTACGCTCGCCACCGAAAGCACTCAGATCGGCAGCGTGCTGGAAGTGATCCGCTCTATCGCCGAGCAAACCAACCTGCTCGCCCTCAACGCCGCCATCGAGGCCGCCCGGGCCGGCGAGCAAGGTCGCGGGTTTGCCGTCGTGGCGGATGAGGTGCGTCTGCTGGCCCAGCGCACGCAGAAGTCCACCGCCGAGATCCAGTCGATGATCGAACGCCTGCAAGGCCACTCCGAAGCGGCGGTCAAGGTCATTGGCGACAGCAGTCGCGCATCGCAGCTGACCATCGAACAAGCCGGCCTGGCCGGTGCGAGCCTGAATGCCATTGGCCAGGCACTGCGCAACCTCAACGGCCTGAACGCCTCCATCGCCAGCGCCACCCTGCAACAGGCCCACGTGGTCGAGGACATCAACCAGAACGTCACCCAGGCCGCCGGTTTGTCCCACAGCACGGCGCTGGCGGCGGAACAGTCGAGTATGGCGAGCGTGCGGCTCAAGGATCTGAGCGAGCAGTTGAACGGTTTGCTCAAGCAGTTCCGCGTGTAATCCAGACACCAATCTCTGTGGCGAGGGGATTTATCCCCGTTCGGCTGCGAAGCAGTCGTCGATCTTTTGGGACCGCTCCGCGGTCCAACGGGGACAAGTCCCCTCGCCACAAAAGCTCGCTCGCCACAGAAGCCTCCTCGCCACAATCCCGGTACAATCCGCCCCCCTCTACGATTTCCCCAAGGAACCTCCATGTCCGGGCTTGAACTGTTTGCCGCCTCCCTCGGTGTGATTGCCGTCTGGTTGACGGTCAAACAGAACCCCTGGTGCTGGCCGATTGGCCTGGTCATGGTGTCGCTTTACAGCTGGGTATTTTTTGAAGTGAAGCTGTATTCGGACATGCTGTTGCAGGTGATCTACGCCGCGTTGCAACTCTATGGCTGGTGGCAATGGACGCGCGCGGGGGCTGCGCGACAGGGGCGGCGGGTTAGCCAGCTCAAGGGAGAATCGGTCGTGTCAGGCCTGGCCATTGGTGCCGTCGGCAGTCTGATGCTCGGCGCGGCCATGGCGCACTGGACCGATGCCGCCCAACCCTGGCTCGATGCGGCGTTGACTGGCTTCAGCCTGGTGGCGCAGGTGTGGATGGCGCAAAAGCGCGTTCAATGCTGGCCACTGTGGATCACCCTCGATGTGATTTTCGTCGGGCTCTTCATCTATAAGGGCATGTACCTGACCGCCGGGCTCTATGGGTTGTTCGCCGTGATTGCCGTGCAAGGCTGGCGTGAATGGCGCGCCGACCCGGCGCTACGCACATGAAAGTCCTGGTACTGACCGGGCCCGAATCCAGCGGCAAGAGCTGGCTTTCGAGTGAGATTCGCGCCAACTTTGGCGGCATTTTGGTCGGCGAGTATGTTCGGCATTTCATCGATACTGAAGCCCGTGTAACTTGCTACGACGATATTACGCCAATAGCACTTGGCCAGCTGACTTGGGAAGATGAAGCACGAGCCAAACAACCGCGACTGCTGATTCTCGATACGCATCTGTTGAGCAATATCCTTTGGAGCCGCACCTTGTTTAACGCTTGCCCGACGTGGGTCGAGCGAGCATTGCTGGCCAGGCACTACGACCTGCATTTGTTGCTCAGCCCCGAATCGGTGCCCTGGCATGACGATGGCCAGCGTTGCCAACCGCAGCTGGAAGAACGCAAGGCGTTTTTCCAGGCCAGCCACCAGTGGCTTGAGCTGCATCGTCAGCCTTACCAGGTTGTGCAAGGTGACTGGAATCAACGCAAGGATGCGGTATTCGAGGCTGTGACACGCTTGCTCAGTCCCTGACAGGCGTCATATATGTCCATTCCTGAAACACTCTCCCCTGCGAAAACCCGCGGGCTAAAGCTGCCCGTGCCCGCCTCCAAGAAAATGTTACGCCACTGATACAAATTGCCTACAACACCCCGTAACGAGCAATTGCGCCAGCAATGGACGGTGATTTTGCGTGGGTGTGTCTCAGCAGCGTTACAAATTTTTTTTGACCGCCTCGACAATTAAATACAAGTAATTGTTTTTTAAAGAAAAACAAAAACCGGCACACCTTCTGCTCTCTTCCTCGCAACCCTGACAAGGGCCAGCGTTCTTACAGAAGGAATTGCCGCCGTGGGGAAATTTCATAACAACATCTATAGCTTCCTGCTGATCGCACTCGGCTCAAGCGTCTGCCCCGTTCAGGCGGACAACGGCATCATTATTATCAAACGTGATGTCCAGACGCGAAACGCAGTGCAAGCGCCGGTAGCTCCCGACCCTAACCCCACGACCGCCAATGCCAACCCCTCCAAGCTAATTCTCAATCAGACGAGCGAACTGAACGACGGCGATTTTGCCAACGTCGCCAGTGGTGCGGGTATCACACGCCTGGTCAATTTAAACAACACCAATCTGGGCGGCAATATCACCACCCAGAATCAGATTTCCAACCTCCCCGCCGGACGGGGAAGTTCGGGCAACGGCATCTCCAACCTGGTCAATTCAAGCGTTCAGCGAGGCCTGGGCGGTCTGAAAATCATCACGGGAGGCCAATGAGATGAATCGCAAACTGCTGATTGTCGCCATGCTTTGCAGTGCGTCGAGCTTTGCTCAACCACCCGTCATCAATAACGCCGACATCAATGGGTCCGGTAGTCAGTACCAAGGCAACTTCGCGGTCAACCAGGCCGCGGGCGATCAGCAGCAACAGGCCAACGCCCGGGCCATCGCCATTGGCGATGCGGCCAGCGCGACCACTCAGATTCGCCAACGGCTGAATACGCAGGTCGACCCCAGGATGGATGCTCGAGCCAGCATTCAAGGCGACTCCTTCAGCCATGGCAACGGTGTTCTGGGCGTAAACCAGAGCGCGGGTGCCAGCAACCAGCAAGCCAATGCCCTGCGGATAAGCATCAGTAAACAACCGCAAAGTATCGACGACAGCGTCCTCATGCAACAGAACGTGGCGCTGCTCAACAACTCCGATCCAACTGCCTCTGCACCAGGCCTCCGCCAGGTCACTACCAGTGACCAGGCTTTCACCGGTAGCCGTGGGGTGATCCAGTTGAATCAGAGCGCCGGGGTAGGAAACCGAATGGCCAATACCCTGAGCGTACGGGTCGCGGACTGACCCAAAAAAGGTAGTTACAACACTTAACCTAAAATAAGTACGGAGAATCACCATGAAACCTTCGATGGCACTCAAGCCTCTGGTTTTCGCAATTGCTGCGCTCATGGCTGTTGCTGTACAAGCTGGCAACGATCGTCGTAACGATGACCACCATGGCCATAATAACAACGGTCACCACACCCCTCCTCCTACCAAAATCCCTGTCTACGCGACTGCCAATGCCAACGACAAACAGAGCAGTACCGGCAACCGCATCCTTAACCAAGGGACTGTGAACAACGCCGAGATGAGCGGCTCTGCCACAGGCGCCAGCGGCAACGTCGGCATCAACGTCGCGGCAGGCGACGGTAACCAACAGGACAACGCTGCTGCTATCGCGAACGCCGGCGCCACCTCCGCTCTCGATAACTCCTTCGTGTTCGGCGTTGCCACTGCCACTGCCACCGTCAAGCAGTACAGCAACAACAACAAGGTCGACAACTACAACACCACAGCCTCTGCGGTGATGAGCCAGTCGGGCAATGGCGGCAACGGCAACATGGGGATCAACATTGCTGGTGGCGACCTCAACCAACAGAAAAACACCATGGCAATTGCCAACTCCAATGCTCCGCTTGGCAATGCAACAGCCACCGCCTCTGCTGAACAAAACGGTCCTGGTCTGGTCGTGAACAACAGGGCGGATCAGAACGTCGCGCTGACTACGGTGACGCTGACCACAACCAAAAGCGGCAGTGCCTCTTTCAGCCATAACTCCGAGCTGAACATTGATAAGAGCGCTTCCAGCAACTGGGCCAAGAGCGGTGCCAGCAGTTATGACGCCAGCGGTGCCAGTCACTTCGATGCAAGCGGTTCAAAAGGCACCGATAGCAGCGCTACCAGCCATGCTTCTATAGTCGCTTCCCTGGAAGCAGCGGCGGATGGTTCCAAATCCGTTACCGTTAATTATGGCCATGGAGATCGCACTCACAGCGCTTCTTTCGACGCATCGCTTAACGCTTCGCTCGATGCATCTGTCGATACAGAGCACTCCAATTCGACCGACTCTTCGTTCGAAAAAGCGTTCGATTCTTCGTTTACAAAATCGTTTGACTCTTCGTACGAGAAATCAGGCGAGCAATCGTCCGCTTCTACCAAGCACGAAGTTAAGGGCTACAGCGAAAGCAATACATGGGATTTGAGCAACACCGTCTCCTATCAAATCCTGACCCCAAATGGCTGGGCAAACCCTGTGACCAACACTGCAACCCTGAGTGGTTCGGTGAATGGCGGCAGTGGCAACCTCGGCGTGAACGTGGCTGCCGGTGTGGGCAACCAACAAAGCAACTCGCTGGCCATTTCCAACCAATCGTTCTGATGGCTGACTCTGGAGGCCCCCTCACGGGGGCCTTTTTTCAACACAACCAGAGGGCGTCCCACCATGCGCATTATCGCCTTGGCAGTTTTGCTTTGCGTGGCCAGTGTGATCGAGGCTGCACAACTGCCGCTTTCCGTCCTGCCGGGCGGCGCGGTGATTTACAAGCCGATCCAGAGCGTACGCGAGCGTAAATTTGCCGACCTGGTACAACAGAAAACCGACTTCAGTTGCGGCGCAGCTGCGCTGGCGACCATCTTGCGCCAGGCCTATTGGCTGGACGTGAATGAAGATCAGATCATCGAAGGCATGCTGGCCCACGCCGATCAAGACATTGTCCGCGTCCAGGGCTTCTCCATGCTCGACATGAAGCGTTACGTGGAAAGTATCGGCATGCGAGCCCGTGGCTACCGGGTAGCGGCGGAAACGTTGAGCGAAATCAAAATTCCGGTCGTGGTTCTCCTGGATATCCGTGGCTACAAACATTTTGTAGTGCTGCAAAAAGTCCATAACGGCTGGGTCTATATCGGAGATCCGGTACTGGGTCACAAACGTTTCAAAGTCGACGACTTTGTCAAAGGCTGGAACGGCATCATCTTTGCCGTCATTGGCCAGGGCTATGACAAAGCCAATGCGCTGCTCGACCCACCCCTGCCACTGACCGCCAAGAACCGCATCAACACCTTCAGCCCGGTGCAAGACGCAGAGTTGTTGGACTTCGGATTTATCCGAAGCGACTTCTTCTAATAACAATGGAGCACGACGCTCCGGGAGCATCCAATGAAGACTCCAATCTGGCTGGCCGTAGTCTGCCTGGCCGCCAGCCTGCCAACCCAGGCACAGATATTGAAACCCATCGAACTGAATGATCAGGAGTTGGCGAGCCTGCGAGGCCGCTATGTCATGCCTGGACGGATCGTCAGTTTCGGGATTGTCATGACCAGCACTTGGCAAAATGCCAACGGCCAAGTGATCGGGGCAACGTCCTCGATGCAAATTCAGCAAACAACCATCAAGCCACAGTTCTATGTGTCGATGATCGACCAGACAGGCAATGGCTCGGCGGTTTCCCAGGGCACCGGTACCGTCAGCGGCGGTAACGGTTTGAGCACGACCCAGGGCGTCACTCAAGTGGTGCGCGCCGCCGGCGACAACAACAGCGCTTACAACAACGTTAATCTCAACGTCCAAAAAGGTGGCCAGGCGCCACAGATGGACAACCAAGGGCAAGTGTTGGCCGCGGGTTCAACCCTGACCCATGCCAATGGTGCCGGGGCGCTGAGCATTTCATCTTCCGGCTCGGGCGTGCAGCTCAACATCGTGGCCAGTAACAACCAGGGGAGCATCGCGCAGCGCCTCGCCCAAGGTGGGCTTATGCAAAACGCGACATTGCTTGGCGGTGGCAACCAGGTCAACAACGCGATGACGATCAACGTTGTACTGCGCGATAACCTGCCGTCGACCAGTTCGCTGAATGGCAACCTGGATCAACTTAAAGGTCTTCGCGCTCTCGGATTCTGATCTACGCTCAGTCTCATCAGATGCACTCAGAAGGGACGGCTAACCATGCACCGATCGTTGACGCTCAGGGCTATCGTTTGTTTGAGTAGCCTGGCACCGGGAACAATGCTGTACGCAGCTCCGGATCCCCAGGTTGAAGCACTAAAACAAGAACTCATGGAGTTGAAACAGCGTTACGAAGCACAACAGAACGCGCTGATGGTACTCGAGCAGCGCGTTCGCCAGGTCGAAGAAACACCTGCGACACCGGCGCCCAAGCGCCTGACCAAATCCCCTGCCGAAACGTCCAGGGGTGGCCAGGCGGTGGCGGCCGGTGCGCCGGGAACCACCGGCAGTTCATACGGCCAATCGCTCAAGGATGATTCCGAACCTGCGCAAAGCGTTTCAAACCTGTATGACGAAGCCAGCGGTTTCTTCGGTGGCGGCAAATTCAGTGTCGAAACCGGCCTGACCTACACCCACTTCGATACGCGTGCGCTGACGCTCAATGGCTTTCTGGCACTGGACTCGATTTTCCTTGGCAACATCAACCTCGACCGAATCAAGGCTGACAACTGGACGCTGGACCTGACCGCCCGCTACAACGTGGCGCAACGCTGGCAGTTCGACGTTAACGTCCCCGTGGTTTATCGCGAATCAACGTATTCCTCAGGTGGCGCGGGTGGTGCAGGCCCGGTGACGTCGGACGCTACCGTAACCCGCGACCCGACCATCGGCGATGTGAACGTGGGCGTGGCTTACAAGTTTCTGGATGAGTCGGCCAGCCTGCCCGACGCGGTGGCTACCTTGCGCGTCAAGGCACCGACCGGCAAGGATCCTTACGGCATCAAGCTGATCGAGGACCCGAACAACGATAACCTCGCGGTCCCCGAGGACTTGCCGACCGGCAACGGTGTCTGGTCGATCACCCCGGGTATCTCGCTGGTCAAGACTTTCGACCCGGCCGTGCTGTTCGGCTCCCTGGCCTACACCTACAACATGGAGGATTCTTTCAGCGACATCAGCCCTCAGGTCGGCTCCAAGGTGAAAGGGGACGTGAAACTGGGCGATTCCTGGCAAGTCGGCGCAGGCATTGCATTCGCCTTGAACGAGAAGATGAGTATGTCGTTCTCGTTCACCGATCAGTTCGCCCGCAAGAGCAAGATCAAACCGGACGGCGGTGATTGGCAATCGATTTCCAACAGCGATTACAACGCGGCCAACTTCAACATCGGCATGACGCTGGCAGCCTCCGATAACCTGACGATCGTTCCCAACCTGGCCATCGGCATAACCGACGACGCGCCAGACTTTTCCTTCAGCCTGAAATTCCCGTACTACTTCTAACCGCTTCACCTGAATGGAAAAGGCCCGCTGCGAGTTCATCGCAGCGGGCCTTTTCGTTTCGCCCCGCCCTAGCGGATCTGGTGCTTGTGCAGCAGTCGGTAAAAGGTTGGCCGCGACACGCCCAGCACCCGGGCGGCGACACTCAGGTTGTCACTGTGGCGGTTCAATACATCGCACAATGCCTGGCGTTCGGCGCGTGTCTTGTAGTCCTCGAGGGTGCCCATCGGTGCAGCGATGGTCTGCTGGCTGATCAGCCCCAGGTCGCGGGCCTCGATCTGCCGCCCCTCGGCCAGGACCAACCCGCGGCGCACCCGGTTGGCCAGTTCACGCACGTTGCCCGGCCAGTCATGCTTGCCCATGGCAATCAGCGCGTCTTCACTGAAACTGCGCGGACGACGGCCGGTTTCATGGCTGTAGAAATGGGAGAAGTGGTTGGCCAGCATCGACAGATCGCCATGGCGCTCACGCAGCGGCGCGGTGACTACTTGCAGCACATTGAGGCGGTAGTACAAATCTTCGCGGAAGCGCTTCTTCTCGATGGCGGCTTCCAGGTCAATGTGTGTCGCCGCCAATACCCGTACATCCACAGGAATCGGCTGGCTGCCGCCCACGCGCTCGATGTGTTTTTCCTGGAGGAAGCGCAGCAGGTTGGCTTGAAGCTCCAGAGGCAGGTCACCGATTTCGTCGAGAAACAGGGTTCCGCCGTTCGCAGCTTCGATCCGTCCGATCTTGCGTTGATGGGCGCCGGTGAAGGCCCCCTTCTCGTGACCAAACAGTTCGGACTGGATCAGGTGTTCCGGAATCGCGCCGCAATTGATTGCGACAAAGGGTTTGCTGTGCCGCTGGGATTGTCGATGGAGGGTCCGGGCGACCAGTTCCTTGCCGGTTCCGCTCTCACCGCGAATCAACACCGGAGACTCAGTGGGCGCCAGCTTGCTCAGCAGTTTGCGCAGCTCGCGAATCGGCTTGCTGTCGCCGAGCAGCTCGTGTTCGGGCTGATCGATGTGAACCGTGCCCTGGCCACGCAAGCGCGCCATGCCGAACGCCCGGCCGAGTGTCACCTGAACCCGGGACACATCGAACGGCAAGGTGTGAAAATCGAAAAACCATTCGCAGACAAAGTCCCCGACATTTTGCAGCCGCAGGACTTCCTGGTTGAGCACGGCGATCCACTCGGTGCCGCTGCGGCTGATCAGCTCCTTGACGGCCTCTGGGCGTTCCAGATGGAACGGCTGCAGACGCAACAGGCCAACGTCGCAGGTTCGGTCGGCGGCATTTTCCAGTGTGCAGCTATCAACGTCCCAACCTACAGCGCGCAACCCCGGCAGCAGACGATGGCAGTCGTCACACGGGTCCACCACTAACAGGCGTCGTAAAGCGGGCGCTTCGATCATGACTGTTCCTTGGCGCCAAATTGTAGGAAATATTATTAAAAACAGTCATTTGGCAGACCTGACTGTAACATTAGCAATAATTTGACATTTGCTTGTACCGATTGACTATAGGACTGTCGCGGAAGCAGTTATAAGAAGTAACTTTGTTAGTTACCTAACGAGTCGAACCTTTCATTTACCTTTCAAAGCCTGCAAGCACCTTGAACCGAAGAAAGAAAGTTGAAATTTCTTTTAATTGTATGTGACCCACCCCCCGGTTGCGGGCATCAGTACAAGTAACCAGCCGAACGGTAAGCCCAACCGACGGCACATCACTTGATTGGGCATACAGAGAGAAGATCCCATGAACGCCCCGCTCCGTATCAACGAAGCTCTTTTGATTGCCGACCGCGCATTCCAGCCATTTCAATGCGTGGCCTGGGCCCCACAAGACGGCAACGGCGAACTCAGCCTGACCGTCATCGACCGCACCAATACCCGTATTGGCCGCAAACAGATTCCAAGCAGTGCCTATACCGATCCGGCACAACTTGAACAGTTTCTGGAAGAAGCCCGTAAAGAGCTGAGCCAGGAAGGTTACGCGCTGCAATCGTGGTCGATGCCGCACTAAAGCGTTTTGCGGATTACTTCCGGTAATCCGCCCCTCCCCCTCAATCGTTAGTTTGCTGGCCTTCTGCGCCAAACACACTTTCGACGTCCGTTTATTCGAAGTTCCCAAGGCCAATTCATTGGCTGGCTTTTCAGTGGTTCGAAAAGACACTGTTCTGGCACAAAGCGACCCTCCGCTTGTTAGTTCTCTCAGTTGTGGAACCGGTCATTCAGGCGTTGAATGATTCCCCAGTCGCCACCGCCTATTCCTGGATCACGACGACTCGCAAGGAGACGCGTGCATGTCAATCCAGAGCGCTTTAGCCTTACCCGCAGCGCTGAACGATGCAGGGAAACTTGATGAGTCCTTTGCCGGCTCCGGCAAAACCCAAGTGTATTTCGCTGGCAGCACCTCCAGCATGGCCAATGGCGTCGCGATTGATTCCGCGGGCAGGCTGCTGATAGCCGCAAAAGTCGGCACCCCGGGCGGCAGCCGCTTTGGCCTGGCACGTCTGCTCGAGGACGGCTCGGCGGACCTGGCCTTCGGCCAACAAGGCAGTGTCATCAGCCAGTTCAAACCCGGCTTTGAAGCCATGGGCGGCAAAGTCCTGCTACTGGCCGATGGGCGCATCCTGTTGGCCGGCCTGCACTATGAGAATGCGCACCGAACCCTGCCCGCCTTCGCGCTTTTCAATCAGCAGGGTAAACCGGTCCAGTCATTCGGCGACAACGGACGCTGTATCGTGCGCCTGCCGGGCAATCTTTCCCAAGGCGTGCGCGATGCCTGGTTGCCGCCTGGCGTGCCGGGCGCCGAAGCGTGTGATGTCTGCGTGCAGGACAACGGGCGAATCCTTTTGCTGGCCAATCACCATTTCGAACTGGCCGATCATGTCGGCGTTCTGGTACGGCTTCACCCCGACGGCTCACTGGACGATACCTTCAACGGACGCGGCTTCGTGCTGGTCAGGCATCTGCTGATGAACACCTGGCTGAGTAGCCTGCTGGTGCAACCTGACGGACGGATTCTGGTCGGCGGCTCGATCAACTTTCCTGAAGAAGGCCTGCTGGCGCGTTATCACAGCAACGGCAGCCTCGACGAAAGTTTCGCCGTGGATGGTTTCATGGGTTTCATGGCACAGGGACGTCATGCTCAGGTCAGCCAGATCGTCCAGCAACACAGTGGCGACCTGCAATGTGTTGGCAGCAGCCGCGACCCTATGCAGTGCATGGTCCTGAAAGTCCATAGTAATGGTCGCCCGGACATTCACTGCAACGGCGGCCAACCGCAATTACTGGAAATTGGCCACAACGGCTGCCAGTGGACCGCCGCCCAGGTTCTGGCGGACGGCAGCGTGCTGACCGTCGGCGCTACAGCCGGGGGCATCGAAGCTGATTTCATTCTGGCCCGGCACCTGCCCGGCGGACAGCTCGATGGCCGCTTTGGCAATGGCAGCGGTTGGGTCCGCACCCGTTTGAGCCGCGGCCCGGATACCGCGACCTCACTGGCCGTGCAGTCCAATGGCAACATCGTTGTAGGCGGCCATTCGCTGGATGGTAACTACCGGGCAGTCGTCGCACGGTATCTGGGTTAGGCGCTCCGACCTATCCGACGCTTGATCTTCCCTTCGGCTTACGGCAACTTGCGCGCTTCTTAATACAAGGAGCAGCCGATGTCTGGCTCAATGGCTCAAGCGTTCGCGCATAATTTTCTCGGGCACTCACCTCGCTGGTACAAGGCCAGTATTCTCGGGTTCCTGATTCTCAACGCCCTGGTGTTGTGGACCGTGGGTCCGGTGGCCGCCGGTTGGCTGCTGGTGCTGGAGTTCATCTTTACCCTGGCCATGGCGCTCAAGTGCTATCCGCTGATGCCCGGTGGCTTGCTGCTGATCGAAGCGTTGCTGTTGAAGATGACCACGCCCCAGGCGCTGTATGACGAACTGGTGCACAACTTCCCGGTCATCCTGCTGCTGATGTTCATGGTGGCAGGTATCTACTTCATGAAAGAACTGCTGCTGTTTATGTTCTCGCGCCTGCTGCTCGGTGTTCGCTCCAAGGCCTTGCTGGCGTTGATGTTCTGCTTCCTGTCGGCGTTTCTCTCGGCCTTTCTCGATGCCTTGACCGTGACCGCCGTGATCATCAGCGCAGCCGTGGGGTTCTACTCGGTGTATCACCGCGTGGCCTCGGGCAATGATCCGCGTCAGGACAGTGAGTATGGCGATGACCAGCACCTTCCAAAGCTGCATCACGCAGATCTCGAACAGTTCCGCGCCTTCCTGCGCAGCCTGCTGATGCACGGCGCCGTGGGCACCGCGCTGGGCGGCGTCTGTACCTTGGTTGGCGAGCCACAGAACCTGCTGATCGGCCACGAAATGGGTTGGCACTTTGCTGAGTTCTTCCTGAAAGTCGCCCCGGTTTCGCTGCCGGTGCTGGTGGCAGGCCTGGTGACGTGCGTGCTGCTGGAGAAATTGCGCTGGTTCGGTTACGGCACACTCCTGCCGGACAACGTGCGCGCCGTGCTGGCCAACTATGCCGCCGAAGACAACGCCGAACGCACCTCGCGCCAACGCGCGGCGCTGATCGTTCAGGGGCTGGCGGCGCTGATTCTGATTGGCTGCCTGGCCTTTCATGTGGCTGAAGTGGGCCTGATCGGCTTGATGGTGATCGTACTGATCACCGCGTTCACTGGCATTACTGACGAGCATCGCCTCGGCAGTGCGTTCAAGGACGCCATGCCGTTCACAGCGCTGCTGGTGGTGTTTTTTGCGGTGGTGGCGGTGATTCACGATCAGCAGTTATTCACCCCGTTGATCCGTTGGGTGCTGGCGCTGCCGGCAGATCAACAACCGGGCATGCTGTTTATTGCCAACGGCTTGCTGTCGGCCATCAGCGACAACGTGTTTGTCGCGACCATCTACATCACCGAAGTGAAACAGGCCTTCATCTCCGGGCAAATGAGCCGTGAACATTTCGAGACACTGGCGATTGCGATCAACACCGGCACCAACCTGCCGAGTGTGGCGACGCCCAATGGTCAGGCGGCGTTTCTGTTTCTGCTGACGTCGGCGATTGCACCACTGATTCGCCTGTCGTATGGGCGGATGGTGTGGATGGCGGTGCCTTATACGGTGGTGATGGGTGGTCTCGGGTGGTACGCGGTGAGTTACTGGCTATAAACACCCGATAAACAATGTGGGAGCAAGCCGGTCTCGCTCCCACATTGGTTGTGTGTCGCTAGCGAGGGAGGATATACCGCTCGATCGCCTGCGCCGCACCGTCTTCGGTATTGGCCCCGGTCACCACGTCAGCCTGACGCTTCACCGCTTCTTCCGACTGCCCCATGGCGATCGACAGGCCTGCGCGGTGAAACATGGCGGGGTCATTGCCGCCATCGCCCATGGCCGCCGTCTGCTCGATCGGCACACCCAGGAACTCGGCCAGTGTCGCCAGCGCTGAGCCCTTGTTCGCCTGCATCGCGGTCACATCCAGATAAACCGGTTGCGATCGCGAGACCTGCGCCTGACCCTCGACCATGGGCAGCAATTGCGCCTCCAGCTCAATCAACAGCTGCGCGTTATTGCTCGCCGCGACGATCTTGTCGATGTGTTCCAGATACGGTTCAAAACTTTCCACCACCACTGGCGGATAGCCCAGGCCATGCTGTTCCCGGGGCACCATCGGCCCGGTCGGGTCTTTCACCAGCCAGTCGCCGCCACTGAATACCCACACCTCAATGTCCGGCAGATCGGCAAACAGCGTCAGCGTGGTCAGTGCGGCCGTGGCCGGCAAATAATGCGCGACCAGCAAACTGCCATCGGGATGGACGATCGTGCCGCCATTGAAGGCCGCCGTCGGCAAGTCCACGCCCAGCGCTTCGATCTGCTGCAACATGGCTTTCGGCGGCCGGCCAGTGGCCAGGCTGAATAGAACACCCGCGTCGCGCAACGAACGAACGGCTTCTATGGTGCGCTGGCTTAGGCTGTGGTCCGGCAGCAACAACGTGCCGTCCATGTCACTGAGCAAAAAGCGAATGAGTTGTTGCGTTTCACCACTCATCCGAGGCTATGCCAGACGCGGCCGTCGCGAGCCAGCAGGTCTTCTGCCGTCGCCGGGCCGTCTTCACCAGCCGCGTAGGTCTGTAGGCTCGGGTCCTGCTGCCAGGCGTCGAGAAAAGGTTGCACGGCGCGCCAGCCGTTTTCGATATTGTCAGCGCGCTGGAACAGCGTCTGATCGCCGGTCAGGCAATCGTAGATCAAGGTTTCGTAGCCAGTGGACGGCTGCATCTCAAAGAAATCCTTGTAGGCAAAACCCAGTTCGATATTGGCCATTTTCAGCGCCGGGCCAGGCCGCTTGGCCAGAAGATCGAACCACATGCCTTCATTGGGCTGAATCTGGATCCGCAGGTAGGTCGGTTGCAGCTCATCGACCTCGGTATCACGGAACTGAGCATAAGGCGCCGGTTTGAAACAGATGACGATCTCGGTGTCGCGCACGCTCATGCGCTTGCCGGTGCGCAGGTAGAACGGCACGCCGACCCAACGCCAGTTGTCGATCATGACTTTGAGCGCGACATAGGTTTCGGTGGTGCTGTCGGGCGCTACGTTGTTTTCCTGGCGATAACCAGGCAGTGGCTTGCCGTCGATTTCGCTGGCGGTGTATTGGCCGCGTACCGAATTGGCTCGCGCCTCTTCGGTGGACCAGGGACGGATCGCTCCCACCACTTTGGCTTTCTCGCCGCGAACCGCATCGGCGCCAAAGGCGGCCGGCGGTTCCATGGCCACCATCGCCAATAGCTGGAACAGGTGATTGGGCACCATGTCCCGCAGAGCGCCGGTGTGCTCGTAAAAACTGCCACGGGTTTCCACACCGACGGTTTCCGCGGCGGTGATTTGTACGTGGTCGATGTAATGGTTGTTCCAGAAGGCTTCAAACAGGCTGTTGGAGAACCGGCTGATCAGAATGTTCTGCACGGTTTCCTTGCCCAGATAGTGATCGATCCGGTAGATCTGGTTCTCCGTCATGACCCTTAGCAAGCACGCGTTCAAGGCTTCGGCAGTGTGCAGATCGGAACCGAACGGTTTTTCGATCACCACCCTCCTGAAGGCTTCCGGTGTCTCTTGCAGCAAACCGGCGGCGCCGAGGCGACGCACCACTTCGCTGAAGAAACGTGGCGCGGTGGCCAGATAGAACACCGCGTTGCCGGTGCCGCTGGCGGCAATTTTCGCCGCCAGCGCCTGATAGGTGCTGTCGTCCAGGAAATCGCCCTGGACGTAGCTGATGCCTTTGGCGAGTTTGGCCCACAGCTGCGGATCAAGGGCTTGATCGCCCTTGCCGACCTTGCTCGCCACTTCCGCGCGAATGAAATCTTCGAGCTTCTGCGCAAAGGCCTCATCGGTGATGGCGTTGTGGTCAACGCCAATGATCCGCAGTCCATCGCCAAGCAGACCGTCGCGACTCAGGTTGTACAGCGCCGGCATCAGCAAGCGCTTGACCAGGTCTCCGTGGGCACCGAACAGGAACAGCGTGGTCGGTGGTGCGGGTTCTGCCTTGGATTTATTGCGGATCAAGCGGGTCATTTTTTCGCAGTCTCCACGTGGCCGCCGAAGCCGAAGCGCTGGGCAGAGAGAATCTTGTCGCCAAAGGTGCCTTGCCCGCGGGAACGGTAGCGGGAGAACAGCGAGTTCGACAGCACCGGCACGGGCACCGATTGCTCCATGGCGGCTTCGATGGTCCAGCGACCTTCACCGCTGTCAGCCACCGAGCCTGAGTAACCGTCGAGTTTCGGATCGCTGGCGAGGGCGTCAGCCGTCAGGTCGAGCAGCCAGGACGACACGACGCTGCCACGGCGCCAGACTTCGGCGATGTCGGCGACATTGAGATCAAAACGCTGATCTTCCGGCAGGTTGGTGCTGGCCTTGGTCTTGAGAATGTCGAAGCCCTCGGCGAAGGCCTGCATCATTCCGTATTCGATGCCGTTGTGGATCATCTTCACGAAATGGCCAGAGCCTGCGGGACCGGCGTGGATGTAACCGCGTTCGGCACGATCGTCGTCCGACTTGCGATCCTTGGTGCGCGGGATATCACCCATGCCCGGCGCCAGGCTGTCGAACAGCGGATCAAGGCGTTTCACCACTTCGGCTTCGCCGCCGATCATCATGCAGTAACCGCGGTCCAGGCCCCAGACGCCGCCGGAGGTACCGACGTCGACGTAGTGCAGGCCTTTTTCCGACAGGGTTTTCGCCCGGCGGATGTCGTCCTTATAGAAGGTGTTGCCGCCGTCGATGATGGTGTCGCCGGGTTCGAGCAAGGTGCTCAGGGTGTCGATGGTGTCTTCAGTCGGTGCGCCGGCCGGCAGCATGACCCAGACCGCTCGTGGCTTGGCCAGGCCAGCGACCAGGGCCGGCAGGTCGATGACGCCTTTGGCGCCTTCGGCAGCCAGGGTGTCGACGAAGGCGGTATTGCGGTCGTAAACAACGGTGGTGTGCCCGTTGAGCATCAGGCGCCGCGCAATATTGCCGCCCATGCGGCCCAGTCCAATAATCCCGAGTTGCATGTGCTGATGCTAAATGTGTGTCAAAGGTTATAGCCCAACGCGACTAATGAGGGTTAGTCCAGAGCGTTGGCGTGAAGTTTCCGGGCATTGTGCCCGATCCAGACTGATAACGTCTGGAATCGTGCCAAAGACACAACGACCATGAAAAATAAAAAAGTTCCCTTGCGGGGCAAAAGAAATCAAAATCGGTGCCGATAGTAAATAAGCACCGATGTCGGGGCGGATTTACAGTTGAGACAGCCATTTGCGAGGTGAGCAATGGGCACAGTACAAGCAGCACGGCCAGCACAAACCCTTTACGTCACGATCCGTCGCGATGAATTGCGCCAGTTGAAAGACGAGCGCGACCAACTGAAGCAGGAAGTCGAGCAATTGCGCCTGCTGACTCAAGGCATCCAGGCTCAGCCGAAGCCTGTCACGTTGCGAGCTCCCCACGCCTGACCCTCGCCTGATTCGGAAGCAGCCCTGCGCTGTTTCCGATATGTCTTTTCGATTCGCCAGCGTTCCCAGCTCACAAAACTTTCACACCCCCTTGTTGATACTCCGGCCCCAATATGGCCGCTCGGTGTCCGCGCGGCCCCCGTTCGTCGGCGACTTTTTAGTCCCGGCGGTGAAAAGTGATTCTGGCTGGAGCGCGCAATGGCTTTGTTTCAACGCAGCAGCAGTTTGTCTGCGAAAGGATTCGATTGGGCAGGGATTCTGTGGCTGTTTGTGTTCTTCTGGTATTTTTCCGGCATCACCCAGCTGCTGATCCAGTTGACGGGCACTTCCGGATTCAGCGGATTCCGCCAGGCCTTTGTGATGAGCGCCATCTGGCTGGCGCCGATGCTGATGTTTCCCCGGCAAACCCGTGTGTTGGCCGCACTGATAGGCGTGGTGCTATGGGCCTGTTCCATGGCCAGCCTGGGTTATTTCTTCATCTATCAGCAGGAATTTTCCCAGAGCGTCATCTTCATCATGTTCGAGTCGAACATCTCTGAAGCTGGCGAGTACATGACCCAGTATTTCGCCTGGTGGATGATTGTAGCGTTCCTCGCCCACACCCTTTTTGCGTATTTCCTGTGGACACGGTTGCGCCCGGTATACATGCCCCGCGGTCGCGCGCTGGTGGCGGCGACGGCCATTCTGGTGGCTGTGGTCGGCTATCCGATGATCAAACAGACCGCCCGCACCGGCAGCCTCGCCGGCGGTTTCGAAAAATTCGAAACCCGTATCGAACCGGCAGTGCCATGGCAGATGGCAGTGGCTTATCACCGTTACCTCGACACCCTCGCCGGCATGCAGGACATGCTCGCCAGTGCGAGCAAGATTCCTCCGCTGCACAACCTCAAGGATGCCACGGCCAACCAGCCGGCCACGCTGGTGCTGGTGATCGGTGAATCCACCAACCGTCAGCGCATGAGCCTCTATGGCTATCCGCGTGAAACCACGCCGGAACTGGACAAGCTCAAGGATCAGCTGGCGGTCTTCGATAACGTCATCACCCCACGCCCCTACACCATCGAGGCGCTGCAGCAGGTGCTGACCTTCGCCGACGAAGAAAACCCGGACCTGTACCTGTCGACCCCGTCATTGGTCAGCATGATGAAACAGGCCGGCTACAAAACGTTCTGGATCACCAACCAGCAGACCATGACCAAACGCAACACCATGCTCACGACCTTCTCCGAGCAGGCCGACGAGCAGGTGTACCTGAACAACAACCGTAACCAGAACGCCGCCCAGTACGACGGCGATGTGATCGAACCGTTCAACAAGGCCCTGGCTGATGCGGCGCCACGCAAGTTGATCGTCGTGCATCTGCTCGGCACCCACATGAGCTACCAGTACCGCTATCCGTCGACATTCGACAAGTTCAAGGACCGCAATGGCGTGCCCGCCGGCGTGCGTGACGATCAACTGCCGACCTACAACAGCTATGACAACGCGGTGCTGTACAACGACTTCGTGGTCTCGAGCCTGATCAAGGACTATGCCAAGTCCGATCCGAACGGTTTCCTGCTGTACCTCTCCGACCACGGTGAAGACGTTTTCGACTCGCCCGGCCACAGCACACTGGGTCGCAACGAGGCCAAGCCGACGGCGCCGATGTACACCATTCCGTTCATGGCCTGGGCTTCGCCGAAGTGGCGCGAAAGCCATGACTGGCGCTTCGCCGAAGACCTCGGGCGGCCGTACAGCAGCTCGCACCTGATCCATACCTGGGCCGATCTGGCGGGGTTGAATTTCGATGAGCTCGATCGCAGCAAGAGCCTGGTCAGCGACAGTTTCAAACCACGCCCACTGATGATCGGCAATCCCTATGAACGCGAGCAGAAGGCGTTGATCGACTTCAGCCTGATCAAACCGAAGGCGAAACCAAACCCCGCGAACGTCGTTTTGCAGTAAACCTTTCAGGGGCCGTATCCGGCCCCTTTTTCTTGCTCGTCCCAAACCGGGACGGGGAAGCCCATGTGCAGTTAATTCCCAATTAACGAAATCGGCAGATAATGGTCGCGCGACATTGCTTCATGGAAGAAAGGCACCCGATATCCGATGTGGGAGGCGAACCATGAAACGTACACCCTTGATCGTTGCCGGCCTGATGACGTTCGTTTCGGCCAGCGCATTTGCTGAAGGCGGCGCGGAACGCATGCGCTATTACTACGAGAGCCTGCGGCTGAGCCAGCAGGAGAATCAGAGCCAGCAAACCGCTCAAGTCCGGGTTCCGGACGATCAGACGGCGCAGGTGACGGAGCATTACAAACAATGAACCGAGCGAGGCAAGACTCGGAGGCGTAGGTGCCGGCTTGCTGGCGACGGCGTTTTGGAGATCGCCACCGCCAGCAAGCCAGCTCCTGCAAAAGCAGAGCGCGATACTACAGAGCCTTGGTCCAGAACAGCATCCGGCCGTGCGCCGGATCGAACATGCCGGCGCTGAAGCCGAATTTGGCGTAGGACGACTGGGCCACGGCATTACCTTCCAGCACTTCCAGGGTAATTTTGCAGCAGCCACGCTGACGGGCGATTTCCTCGACCTTCTGCAGCATCTTCTGGCTCAGGTCCAATCCACGAAATGCCTTCATCACGACGACGTCGTGCACGTTGACCAACGGACGACAGGCGAACGTCGAAAAGCCTTCAAAGCAATTGACCAGCCCGGCCGGCTCTCCACCGACAAAAGCCAGCACGCTGAACGCATGGGGACGCTTGGCCAGTTCTTCCGGCAGGTGCTCCAGCACCTCGGCGGGCAAGGAATGACCGCCACCCATCGGATCTTCGGCGTAATGATTCAACACAAGGCGTACAGCCTCGGCATGCACCGGGTTGGTGTAGCTGGCCTGAAGCACAAGAATTTCTGCGGATTCCATTTCCATCCTCGATCACACATAAAAAGCCCCGGCGCGCAGACCGCACCGCAAGGTCCAGCGACCCTATCGCGAGTTCTGCTCATCCTGCAATCTTTAACCGGAAGTGCCCCAGATCAGCGCTTCGGTCCAGCCGAGTTCGGCGAAGTCCGCGGCCCGAAGGCCCGACTCACCGACACAGAAAAACTCGTCCAGCTGCGGTGGTGCGATCGACGTTCCACTGAGCATCGCGTGAATCTGCCCACGGTGATGAATCTGGTGCTCGAACAGGTGCGACAGCATGCGCAGCCGACTCTCGTGTTGCGGCGTGTCCCGGGCGATGGTCACGATCTTGCCCAGGTCCGCGTCGCGCATCTGTTCGCAGTAAGCGATCAACCGACGATCCACCTGGGCCTGTTCGCGCTTGAGGTCCGCAGCGGCGGTGAACGGCTCGTCGTCAGTGAAAAACACGTAGCAATCCGGGTGTGGCGCATCCCCGCGCAACTCACGTTCCAGCGCATCCACATAAAACCAGTCGCAGGTCAGGATGTGATTGAGGGTCGCCCGCAGGCTGGGGAAGAAACTGACTCGCGGCGCCACCAGGTCCTGCGGACTCAACTGCCCCCAGGCCTTGGCCAGTCGATGATTGGCCCAGGCGTTCTGATAGGCCATGGTCAGCAAATGATGGGACAAGGGCTGATTCATGTTCGCGGCTCCTTGGGTTCAAGCGTCGGCGAAACGTTGCAGCTGCATTTCCTGTAAGCGGCTGAGGGTGCGACGGAACGGGAATTCCAGATAGCCTTCGGTGTAGAGCGATTCCATCGGCACCTGCGCCTCAAGGTACAGCGGCACTTTGCGGTCGTAGCATTCGTCCACCAACGCGATGAAACGCCGCACACCATCGTCGTGTACCGACAATTGCGGCAATTCGCGATCGCCCGCCACCACCCGCTCGACACCGTCTTCGGTACCACGGGCGATGCGCCCTTCGCGCTTTTGCGCGCTGAGGTTGGGCACTTCACTCAACAGAATAGCCTTGTAGGTGTCGCACAGGGCCATGAAATCCATGGCGGCAAAGGGTTGTTCGCAGAGGTCGGCGTAACGGCACCAGAGCACGGTTTCACTGGCCTGCACCACCTTCAGCGAACGGTAGCCGACCTTGACCGGCTCAACGAAAACCGACTGGCCGGCGGTCAACGCCTTGAACACATCGCCCAGCGCGCCAGACTGACCGGGCGCGGCGACCCAATAGCGTTGCAAACCTGCGCCGGGATGCAAGCGATGGTCTTCGCCGCCATCCACTGCAATCACCTGCATATGGCGCTTGATCGCCTCGATCGCCGGCACGAAGCGGTCACGGTTGAAGCCATCGGCGTACAGCAGGTCCGGCGGCTGATTAGAGGTGCAGACCACCACCACGCCCTGGTCGAACATCACTTGAAACAAGCGTCCGAGAATGATCGCGTCGCCGATGTCATTGACGAACAGCTCATCGAAACACAGCACGCGCACTTCTTCGCTCAATTCCCGGGCCAGCGCTTTCAGCGGGTCGGCAGTGCCGGTCAGCTGAAACGAGCGCTGATGCACCCAGCCCATGAAGTGATGGAAGTGCTGGCGTCGGGCCGGGACCTGCAAGCTTTGGTAGAACTGGTCCATCAACCAGGTCTTGCCGCGCCCGACCGGGCCCCAGAGGTAAACGCCCATCACCTGCGCGCGACCTTCATGCAGCGCTTCGTAGCATTTTTGCAACGCCCAGACAGCATGCTCCTGGGCTTCGTCCTGGACGAAGCCCTTCTGTTCGATGGCGTGTTGCCAGGCGCTTAACGGGGAGTCGACATTCATGCGCGGCAGTATGCCATCGCGGCGCGGTCTCTACAGTGAAATGTCCAGTCGAGCGATCTTGCCCTGCTCGTTCAGACGGAACATGTAGCGCAATTCCAGCGGGCTGCCGGGAAACGTGCCGGACACCCGGTTATGCACCAGTACCTTGCCCGTGCGCAGTTGCACGTCGAGCACTTCGACTTTTGGCTGATAACGCCGGGCAGTGTCCTGCATCCACTGGGCGATGGCCTGGGCGCCGATCTGATGCCGGCCTTCGTCGAACACATTGGCATCCTCAGCGAAGAAACTGGCGACCCTCGAGGTGTCGCGGGCATTGGCGGCAGCCAGGTAAGCGGCGATGGCGGGCGCCAGCGAAGAGGCGGAACTGGACATGTTTATAACTCCTTGTTGGTTGATTCTGGAGCCATGCTAAAACATGCCTGTGTCAGTTCTTGTCAGGAGTGAAACGCCCCGCCTCATCCAGTTGCATCTGCTTGCGCCAGGTGCGCAACAGGTCACCACGGCGCCCCGGATAACGCTCGCCCTGCTCGTCTGCCGCCGAAATCCGGTCGGTGCGAAACGTCCGATAGGCGCCGCGGAGTTCACACCATGCGACGATGATTCGCACTTCGTTGAGAAACCCCAGCGCCAAAGGCCAGATCAACCGCTGGCTCGGCACCTGTTGGGCGTCCGCATAGTCGATGTGCAACTTGGCCTGATTGCGGATCGCCTGGCGAAACACATTCAACGCCACGGCATTGGCTGCGAAGCCATAACCAGGCGGGCCCGGCAGTACCGTCGGGTTGCGTAAGGCGTCCAGCGCCTCGGGCGCCAGCACCGCAGCAATCTTGGCCAGCGCATCGGCTGCCGCCTTGCTCAACACCTCATCACCGCGCTGATCCACGTAGCGCAGTCCCAGCACGATGGCTTCGGTTTCGTCGGCGTTGAGCATCAAAGGCGGCAGAAACAAACCGCTGCGCAGCACGTAACCGATGCCCGCCTCGCCGTAAATCGGCGCACCCAGCGCGGTCAGTTCAGCGATATCGCGGTATAGCGTGCGCTCGGAAATCTCCAGTTCACCGGCAAGGGTCGCCGCCGTGACCGGGCGACTCTTGCCGCGCAGCACTTGCAACAGGGTCAGTAAACGCGTGGTGCGAGACACGATTGGCGAGCTCTTTCCGGAAAAGTGATCGGAGCTTAGCAGAGGGTCCTGTCAGAAAGTGGCAGTAGCGAAACGCTCGGTGGCCGGCCTTATTGCCGCGTTTGAAAAAGCTCCTTGACGAAATACATGACAGCTATCATCTTTAATACATGTCATACGACATTTATAATCAGTCACCGACTATTCCCTCCAGGAGTCATCCCATGCATTACAAAGTGTTCGGCCGAAAAACCGGCTTGCGTGTTTCGGAACTGGCGTTGGGCGCGGGTAACTTTGGTACGGGTTGGGGCCATGGCGCCGAACGCGATGAAGCCCAACGCATATTTGATGGCTACCTGGAGGCCGGCGGCAATTTCATCGACACCGCCAACGGTTATCAGGGTGGCCAGTCGGAAGCCATGCTCAGCGAGTTCATCGCCCCGGAGCGTGATCGCCTGGTCATCGCCACCAAATACACCTTGGGAACTACGCCGGCGGCGGGCATTTCCCACACCGGCAACAACCGCAAGAACATGGTTCGCGCCGTGGAAGAAAGCCTGGCACGGCTCAAGACCGACCACATCGACCTCTTCTGGGCGCACATGAGTGACGGTGTCACGCCCATGGAAGAGATCCTGCGGGGTTTCGATGATCTGGTGCGCGCCGGCAAGATTCACTACGCCGGCCTGTCGAACTTCCCGGCGTGGCGCATCGCCCGGGCCGACCTGCTGGCCGAAGTCCGCGGTTTTGCGCCGATTGCCGCCATTCAGGTCGAGTACAGCCTCGCCGAACGCACGGCCGAACGCGAACAACTGCCGATGGCCGAAGCGTTGGGGCTGGCCGCGACCTTATGGTCGCCCTTGGGTGGCGGGTTCCTGACTGGCAAATACCGTTCCAGCGACGAGAACAACCGCGCCGCTAAACTGGGCATGCTGGTGCACGCCGAGAAAAGCGCCCGCGAAACCGCCCTGCTCGACACCTTGCTCGCCGTCGCGGCAGAACTGGGCGCCAGCCCGACGCACGTGGCCATTGCCTGGCTGCGGGAAAAAGCCAAGCGCTCGACGACCGCGCTGATTCCGATTCTGGGTTCGCGAACGCGTGAGCAGCTGGATGCGACGTTGGGCGCGTTGAATGTTCAGGTGAGCGCGGAACAGTTGGCGCGGCTGGATGGAGTCAGCGCCGTTGCGATGGGTGTGCCACATGAGTCCATTGCCGGTTCTGTTGCGCGGTTTGGCGGGAGTGAAGCCCTGGATCTGCCGATAATTCCGGTCGCCTGACACCCACCAGATTGCAGGAAAGAACCTCCGTGGCGAGGGAGCTTGCTCCCGCTCGGCTGCGAAGCAGTCGCAAGGCTTTGGGGCCGCTTCGCGCCCCAGCGGGAGCAAGCTCCCTCGCCACGGAGGTTTGCTCCCGCATTTTGATCACGGACTATCGATCCACCTTATGTTTAGCCGCATACAAACACAGCATCTCCATCGCCAACGTCGCCGCCGCCAGTGAGGTAATGTCCGCACTGTCGTAGGCCGGCGCCACCTCTACCACATCCATTCCCACCAGATTGATCCCGCGCAACCCGCCGAGGATTTCCAGCGCCTGCACCGTGCTCAAACCGCCGCACACCGGCGTTCCGGTGCCGGGGGCGAAGGCGGGGTCGAGGCAATCGATGTCGAATGTCAGGTACACCGGGTTGTCGCCGACCCGTGCCCGAATGGCTTCGGCAATCGCCTCGACTCCACGGCGATGCACTTGCCGCGCATCCAGTACCTGAAAGCCCTGATGATCGTCATTGGTGGTGCGCAAGCCGATCTGTACCGAGCGCGACGGGTCCACCAGACCTTCCTTGGCCGCATGCCAGAACATCGTGCCGTGATCGACGCGCTTGCCCTCTTCGTCCGGCCAGGTGTCGCTGTGCGCGTCAAAATGGATCAGCGAAAGCGCCCCATGTTTACGGGCGTGGGCCTTGAGCAGCGGGTAACTGATGAAGTGATCGCCGCCGAAGGTCAGCATCGCGCAACCGGCATTCAGAATGCGTTCGGCGTGGGCTTCAATGCTTTCCGGTACCGAATGAGGCGAGCCGTAATCGAAGTCGCAATCACCGTAGTCGATCACGGCGAGGTGATCGAACGGATCGAACGCCCACGGCCAGTGGCGTTCCCAGGCAATCCCGGTGGATGCAGCGCGAATGCCACGGGGTCCGAAACGCGCGCCGGGACGGTTGCTGGTGGCGGTATCGAACGGCACGCCGCTGACGGCAACGTCAACACCGCGCAAGTCACGGCTGTAGCGACGACGCATGAAACTGGTGATGCCGGCGTAGGTACTTTCGGCGGCAGTCCCGTAGAGGCTGTCGCGGGTCATGGCCTGATCGTTTTGCACTGGGACGTCCATCGGTTTCTCCTTGTTTTAGTTATTGGCGGCTACGGAAAGCGGTCCACAAACGGGTGCGCTGACGCATGTCCTTGAGGCTCATGCTGCGGTCGGCGTACAGCCGTTCGCGCACATCGGCGAGGGGGTAAATGTCCGGATCGGTGCGCACCGCTTCATCCACCAGCGGCGTGGCGGCCTGGTTGGCCGTGGCGAAGAACAGCGTGTTGGTCAGCGCCGCGACGGACTCGGGGCGCAACATGAACTCGATGAAGGCGCGGGCAGCTTCGGGGTGCGGTGCATCCTTGGGAATCGCCAGGTTGTCCTGCCAGACCAGCGTGCCCTCCCTGGGAATCCGGTACGCCACTTCGTAGGGCTTGCCGGCTTTGCGCGCCTGATCGGCAGCCATGCTGGCGTCACCGTTGTAGGTCAACGCCAGACAAACGCTGCCATTGGCCAGATCGCTGATCTGCCGCCCGGTGGCGACGTACAGCACATTCGGCTGAAGCTGATGCAACAAGGCCTCGGCGGCTGACAGATCAGACTTGTCGGTGCTGTAGGGATCTTTACCCAGATAGTGCAGCGCCAGGCCGATCACCTCTTGTGGCGAATCGAGAATGGCAATGCCACAGTCTTTCAACTGGCTGGCGTATTCGGGTTTGAACAACAGATCGAGGCTGTTGAGCGGCACATTAGGCAAACGCTTTTTCACTGCTTCGACATTCATCCCAAGCCCCAAAGTGCCCCAGGTATAGGGCACGCCGTAGCGGTTGCCGGGATCGACCGCGGCGAGTTTTTCCAGCAAGTCCGGATCGAGATTGGCGTAGCCCTTGAGGCCTTCGTGGGGAATCGCCTTCAACGCGCCGGCCGCCAACCCGCGCGCCAGCACGCTGGACGACGGCACCACCACGTCATAACCACTGCCGCCGGTGAGCAGCTTGGTTTCCAGCACTTCCGAGGAGTCGAAGGTGTCGTAGCGCACATGAATGCCGGTTTCCTGCTCGAAGCGCTGCAGGGTGTCCGGCGCGACGTAATCGGCCCAGCTGTAGAGATTGACGACGTTTTCCTCGGCCTGAGCCGAAACCGCCATGGAAAGGAACAGTGCGGGTAAACACAGCTTGAATGAAGGACCCATGACGAACACCTGACCAGAGGAAGTGGCTGCAGCATGCGTCGTCGGATACATTGAAAAAATACCAAGTCAATTATCCTGACTTTATTGCGGAGTAATGTTTGATGCTCGGCCAGCTTCACGATGTGGATCTGCAATTGCTGCGTCTGTTTGTCAGCGTGGTGGAATGTGGCGGTTTCAGTGCGGCCCAGGGAGAACTGGGCCTGAGTCAATCGAGCATCAGCCAGCAAATGGCCAGGCTCGAAACCCGGCTCGGTTATCGGCTGTGCAGTCGCGGCAAGGGTGGATTCAGGATCACCCCCAAAGGCGAACAACTGCTGATCGCGACGCGGGGGCTGTTCGAGTCGATCGAAGCGTTCCGTCATCAATCCAATGGCGTGGCCGGCCGGCTGATCGGCGAGGTGCGTCTGGGGCTGTCCGAAGCCGTGGATCAATCGGTGCTGCAGCGGGTGGCCGAGGCGATCCGCCGCTTTCGCGAGCGCGATGAGTCGGTGCGCATCGAGTTGATCAGCGCCATGCCCGGCGAGATGGAGCGCTTGCTGCTGCAACAACGGCTGGACCTGGCGATCGGTTATTTCTCACAGGTGCAGAGTGCGTTTGACTACCGCGAACTGTTCAGCGAAACCCAGCATTTGTATTGCGCCCCCGGCCATCCGCTATTCACTGACGATGCGCCAGACGATCAGGCGTTGCAGGCCTGCGACCGGGTGGATCACCCTTACCGCTTTCTACGCAGCGATGAGCCCTTCCAGGGCAAGCGGTGCTCGGCGCGCTCGGAACAGGTCGAGGGCACTCTCGCTTTCATTCTGTCCGGTAAGCATGTCGGCTATCTGCCCAGTCATTTCGCCCGCAGCTGGGAAGACAAAGGATTGCTCAAGGCCGTGCGCCAAAGCGATATGAGTTTCGACGTGGCCTTCCATCTTGCCCGCCATCGGGCGCAGGTGCCGGGGGATGCACAGAAAGCGTTTGAAGAGGATCTACTGGCAGCGTTTGCCTGAATCCCCCGGTGTAAACCCGAGTTAATGTTTCGACATACCTGTCTTTCTGGCATCCTGCGCCTCCATTTTCTGCCCCGGCCCGCCTTTCGGCACGCAAACCACCATGACCGCCTCTGAAAAAGCCCCTGCCCCGCGCCACAGCGACCTGATCTACGGCCTCGACGACCGCCCGCATTTGACCGCCACGGTCTTCGCCGCCCTGCAACACGTACTCGCCAGTTTCGTCGGCATCATTACCCCGACCCTGATCATGGGCAGCGCCCTCGGCCTGCAAAGCGAAATTCCCTATCTGATCAGCATGGCGCTGTTTGTCTCAGGCCTGGGCACCTTTGTCCAGGCACGCCGATTCGGCCCGATCGGTTCCGGTTTGCTGTGCCTGCAAGGCACCAGTTTTTCGTTCATCAGCGTGATCCTCAGCGCCGGTTTCATGGTCAAGGCGCGCGGCGGCGGCACCGATGAAATTCTTTCGACGATCTTTGGCGTGTGTTTTTTCGCCGCGTTCATTGAGGTGGTGTTGAGCCAGTTCATCGGCAAACTGCGGATGCTGATCACGCCGGTAGTGACCGGGACGATCATCACGCTGATGGGCCTGTCGCTGATCAAAGTCGCCATGACCGACATCGCCGGCGGCTTCGGCGCGACCGACCTCGGTGCCGCCAGCCATCTGGGATTGGCAGCGCTGGTGCTCGGCACCATCGTGGTGTTGAACCGGGTGGATGTGCCGTTCCTGCGTCTCGGGGCGATCGTGATCGGCCTGACCTTCGGTTATGTCGTCGCCTGGTTCATGGGCCACGTGGATTTCAGCAGCATGCCCGACGTGCCGCTGATGAGCGTGCCGGTGCCGTTCAAGTATGGGTTCAACTTCGACTGGGTGGCGTTCGTGCCGGTGGCGGTGATTTTCCTGGTGTCGCCGCTGGAGGCCGCCGGCGATCTCACCGCCAACTCGATGATTTCCCGGCAGCCGGTCAAAGGCCCGATCTACCTCCGCCGGATCAAGTCCGGCCTGCTCGCCGACGGTCTCAACTCGGCCATGGCAGCCGTGTTCAACAGCATGCCAATGGTCACCTTCGCGCAGAACAACGGCGTGATTCAACTGACCGGCGTGGCCAGCCGCTACGTGGCGTTTTTCATTGCCGGTCTGCTGGTGGTGCTGGGGTTGTTCCCGATGATCGGCGCCGTGCTGCAACTGATGCCCAAACCGGTACTCGGTGGCGCTGAACTGGTGATGTTCGGCACCGTGGCGGTGGCTGGCATCAAGATCCTCGCCGAAGCCGGCCTGCACCGGCGCAACATGCTGATCGTGGCGATTTCCCTCGGCATGGGTCTTGGTGTGGCGGCTGTGCCGGAGGTGCTGCGCGAGTTGCCGAAAGCGCTGCACAACATCTTTGAATCGCCGATCACCGTCGGCGCGTTGTGCGCTATCGTGCTGAATATCTTCCTGCCCGAAGAATTCATCGAGCTGGAAGAAGACGATTTCGATCCGGAAGCCTCGATACTCCAGGTCATGGAAAACCCGGATGTGCCGGCCAAAGGTGAACCCGCCTCGCCTGCGGTTGTCGCACAGTTGAACCGCTAGGCACGCTCAAGGCCGAGCCAAGGGCGGTTCGGCCTTTTCTTCAAGAGAGCATGTCCATGCGCAGTGTCCACACCGTTGTCCTTTCCCTCCTTTTATTGTCCCTGAGCGCCTGCGCCCTGTTTCCCAATCGCGACCCGCTGAACATCAATGTGGTCGGTTTCGAGCCGTTGCAAAGCCAGGACATGGAAGTGCGTTTCGCAGTGAAAATCCGCGTACAGAATCCCAATGAAACCGCGATCGACTACAACGGCGTGGCGCTGGACCTGTCAGTCAACGGCCAGCCCCTCGCCTCCGGCGTCAGTGATCAGTCGGGCTCGATCGGGCGCTTTTCCGAGACAGTGCTGAGCGTGCCGGTGAGTGTTTCGGCGTTCTCGGTGCTGCGCCAGACTTTGGGCCTGAGCCAGACCCAAACGTTGAACAACCTGCCTTATGTCTTGCGCGGCAAACTGGCGGGCGGTTTGTTCGGCACGATGCGATTTACAGACAGCGGCAAGCTCAGTTTGCCGGGATCGACAGTCGGCACCTGGTAAATGCACCAACGCTGACAATCCAATGTGAGAGCGAGCTTTTGTGGCGAGGGAGCTTGCTCCCGCTGGGGCGCGAAGCGGCCCCAAAAGCTTTACGACTGCTTCGCAGCCGAGCGGGAGCAAGCTCCCTCGCCACAAAAACTCACACACAGTTTTGCTTATGTGTTGAACCGCACGCCCGGTTTGGCGCGTTCATCCACGCTCAACTCGAACACATCCGGGCGCGCATAGTGGCCGACGACGTCGTAGTCGTAACGCGCGCGGATCAGGTCGTCAGTGTCGATTTCAGCGCTGAGCAAACCGCGCCCTCCCCGCAGCGGCCCCGCCAGTACGTCGCCCATCGGCCCTACGATCACACTGCCCCCCGCAATCAACGGCCGGTCCGCCGGCCAGTTGGCGATTTCCACGCCCAAGGCTTGCGGCGAATCCTGAACCTGACAGGCACTGACCACAAAGCAGCGGCCTTCATGGGCGATATGGCGCATGCTGACCTGCCACATCTCCCGTTCATCCACCGTTGGCGCGCACCACACCTCCACGCCTTTGGCGTACATCGCGGTGCGCAGCAGCGGCATCATGTTTTCCCAGCACACCACCGCGCCGATCCGCCCGACCTGGCTGTCGATCACCGGCAGCGTCGAGCCATCGCCCTTGCCCCAGATCAGCCGTTCGGTGCCGGTCGGCATCAGCTTGCGGTGCTTCGCCACCAGCCCGGCCTGCGGATCGAAATACAGCGCGGTGCAATACAGCGTGCTGCCAGCGCGCTCAATCACACCGATCACCAGGTTCGCCCCCGTACGCGCCGACAGCCCGGCCAGCGCTTCGGTTTCCGCCCCAGGCACATCGATGGCATTGGCGAAATAACGGGCAAAGGCTTCACGACCTTCCGGCAGGCGATAACCCAGTTGGGTGCCAAAACCTTCACCTTTGGGGTATCCGCCCAGCAGCGCTTCGGGCATGACCACCAGCGCCGCGCGGGCTTCAAGGATGGCGCTTTCGAACGAGAGAATCTGTTCCAGGGTCTCGGCCTTGCCGCCGGGCAAGGCGCCGATTTGCAGTGCAGCTACGATTGACTTGGGCATCGCGGTCACTCCGTTCACATCAGGTGTTGCTCATTCTCAGGCGGCACGGGATCATCAATAAAGCCCCATCCACTGCTGAATGATATGAACCAAATGAATATCGCCACCGTCGATCTCAACCTGCTCAAAGTGTTCGAAGCCTTGCATGAAGAGTCCAGCGCCAGCCGTGCGGCGTTGCGCCTGGGCGTCACGCAGTCGGCGGTCAGCGCGGCATTGCGCCGGCTGCGCGAGGTCTACGGCGATCAATTGTTCGTACGCACGGGACGAGGCCTCGCACCCACGCTCAAGGCCAATCAGTTGAAACCGGTGGTCAGCGACGCATTGAACAAATGCCGCCAAAGCCTGGCGATGGTCGATCCGACCGCCAATCACTACGATGGCCGCTCGGTCACGGTCGGTTTGTCAGATGATTTCGAAATCGCCTACGGCCGTCGCTTGATCGAGGAAATCGCCCGCTGCGCGCCGAAGCTGCGGCTGATCTTTCGTCAGACTCACAGTCAGATCGTCGCGCAGGCGTTGATGGAGCGCAGCATCGATCTGGCGATCACGGCCGGCGGGTTCGCCGAGCGATTGCTGAGTCGTCAGGTGCTGGGCGAAGGTGATTATTTGTGTCTGGTAGACCCGATCAGCCTGGTCGCGGGACAGCAGGCCATCGACCTTGAGGAATTCGTCACCCGTGAACATATTCTGGTGTCATCGGGTGGCTTTATCGGGATCACCGACGAAGGATTGGCCGCGTTGGGCCTGAGCCGGCGAGTATGCGCTTCGACCACACATTTCGCGGCGCTGCCGCATTTGCTCAAGGGCAGTCAGGCGGTGGCGACCATTCCGGCGCATGCCGCTCGAAGCCTTGCAGCGCTCACCGGGCTGGCGCTGCTGCCCTGCCCTTTGGCGTTGCCGCGTTACCCGATCGAACTGGGCTGGCGCACCAGCACTCAGCTCGATCCGGTGGTGTTGAAGGTGCGTGAGGCAATTGTCGCGATTTTTGCAAGCCCGTAGGAGCTGCCGCAGGCAGCGCCTACTCGGGTAGTGTCAGGCAGGGGTTTACTTGGCCGCCATCAAGCGATTGACTTCACTGCGCACCATGTTCGCGAACTCCGGAGGCGACATGCCGTCGAGTTCGGAACGGACCCATTCGGCCCATTTGCCTTTGCGCTTGGCGCGCTCGCCGAACAACCGTGCGGCTTCGCCCTTGGCTTTGCCCAGGTTGTTTTGCCAGAGTTCGAACAGACGGGATTTCTCGTCTTCAAGCGCCGCGCGCTCGGCAAGGGGTTTGTCGGCCAGATTGAAGCTCATGGGGAGTTACCTGCTGCGTAAATAGGCGACATCTTACACTGTAGGAGGAAATGTCCTGCGCTGGATTTTTCTACAGGATGACGGTGCCGCGCAAAATCACTGCAACTTTTTCCGTCGTGGCAGACTCCATTGTTCACTGCCTATTCACTTGCAAGGAGTACCTCAATGGCCCGGAAAACTGCCGCACAAGTCGCTGAAGACCAAATCAAGGACCAGGCTTTCAGCGATCTACAGGCGCTGATCGAAGAGTCGGAAAAACTGCTGAAAAGCAGCGCGTCGCTGGTCGGTGAAGAAGCAGACACGCTTCGCGGACAGATCGCCCAGAAACTCCAGCAGGCACGGGACTCGGTCACCAGCGTTCGCGACCGCACCCTCCCGGCGGTCGAAGCCACTGAAACCTACATTGGCGGGCATCCATGGCAAACCGTGGCCATTTCCGCCGGTTTTGGTTTGGTTGTCGGGTTGTTGCTGGGCCGCCGTTAAGCCCGCCTATCAATAATTCATTAGTGAAATGAAATCCCTGTGGGGCGAGCTTGCTCGCTCCCACAGGTCTGCGTTCCAATTTCTAGGCGCCGGCCAACTCCCGCAAATTCGCCAGCGTGTCCGCATCCAGCTGAATGCCACCCACGCTGGATTTGGCCCGCTGATGGTGACGTCGATCACCCGGCAACCGCTTAAGCCCCACACCGTGCATCTGCCGCACCAGTTCCTGGCTGCGCTCGGCAAAATTCTGTCCGGCGGCCTTGCTCGGATCGATCACGATCAACAACTGTCCGGTCCATGGTGTTTTGGCACCGGGGTGGTTCTTCCAGTCGAACTCGAACGAGAAGTTGCCGCCGGTCAACGCCGCCGCCAACAGCTCCACCATCATCGACAGCGCCGAACCTTTATGCCCGCCAAACGGCAGCAACGCCCCGCCTTCAAGAATCGCTTTCGGGTCCTGGGTCGGCTGACCGAGGCTATCCACGCCCATGCCCGCCGGCAAACGCTCACCCTTGCGTGCAGCGATCTGCACATCGCCATGGGCGATGGCACTGGTGGCCAGGTCAAAGACTATCGGATCACCGTCCGCGCGCGGGGCGGCGAAAGCAATCGGGTTGGTACCGAACAGCGGGCGATCGGCGCCATGCGGCACCACGCAGGTCATGCTGTTGACCACGCTCAACGCCACCAATCCTTCATAGGCGAACGGTTCGACGTCCGGCCACAACGCCGCGAAGTGATGGGAATTGCGAATCGCCAGCACCGCAATACCGGCACTGCGGGCCTTTTCCACCAGCAAGGCGCGTGCAGCGGCGAGCGCCGGTTGAGCGAAACCGTTGCCGGCGTCGACCCGGACAAAACCCGACGCCACGTCTTCTACCACCGGCACGGCCTGGCCATTGACCCAGCCGCTCTTCAACGTCGAGACGTAACCGGGAATGCGAAATACGCCGTGACTGTGGGCGCCATCGCGTTCGGCGCCCGCGCAGTTGAGAGCCAGTGTCCTGGCGACCTCGGCGGAGGTGCCATGGCGAACGAAAATGCGTTCGAGCAACAGGACGAGAGAATCAAAATCCAGGGTTGAGTTGGCCGAACTGACTGCCATTTCAGGCGAAGCGGTCATCTGAAGCTCCAGTGTTATTTTTAGAGACGGGCGACAGGTCGATTAAGCGCTTTCTTACCGGCGTCCTGTCAAGTCTCTCGCGCAAGCAATATGTACCGCACCCCGCCTTTTTCCGGCCTCTATTGTTGCCCCTCGACCCAACGACCTGCACTGAACACCGTCGCAGCCCATCGAGGAAACATCATGACGACGCCTGCACTGCCGTATTTTTTTGACGAAGCAGAACGCGCATCCGCCGCCAGGCAACCCGGCGAACGGGAAAACGCGCTGAGCTTTAGCCTGGACGATCTGAACTGGCTGAAGACGGTTTATCGACCCACCCAGTCAGCCCGTAAAACGCATGTAAAACCGATGCACGCCTACCGGCTCCTGTTGTCCTTGCCGGGCGAGACCGGCATCCCGTTGGCCGGCGCTTTTGCCATGAGTCGGCCCAACGATGGCGAGGTCACGCTCTACACGCCGTGGAAGGGCTTGATCAAATTCGCGGACATGGACGACCTCAAAAGCAAGCTCAAAGAGTGGTTGGCGCACGCCAGCGGAAAACGTGAACTGTTGCGTTTCGTCTCCATCGAACAACGCTTGCCCCTGGCCGCCGCCCCTGCACTCGACATTGCCACCAGCGACATCGAAGGTGCGGTGTTCGAAGACCAGGAACTCGTCCTTCAGCAACAGCAAGAAGAAAACATCCAGGCGATGGCGGGTGAGCTGGTCAAGATACCCACCTTGCAATCGATGCTCGACGATACCCTCAAGCATGCGCTGCTCAAGCCATTTCCCACACTCGACCAGCGCCTGACTCGGCTGAAGAGTTTTGTCAGTACAGGCTCCGCGTTCGATGACCGTGATAAGGCGCACACGATTTCCTCGATGTCACTGAGCGAGGCCCTCCTGCATTTTTACCTGACGAACCAGTGGCCGACAGGCGATTCCAGGGTGTTTACCCATCCCGAGCACAGCGTCAGCAGCGATATCGACAACCAGGCATGGGAAAGCGCCATAAAGGAGATCGCGCAGAGTTTTACGCCTCACCTGCAAAGCCTGCTTGAGACGTTCTGGAACACGCCCATGAGCAATGGCCTGTCGCGCCTGAGTTTTTTCAGCGACTGCATGCGCGACACGTTTCACACGCGGCTTTTACATCAACGCCAGCAGGGCACTTTAACGACGCAGGAATATCTGCAACTGATGAATGTCAGCCTCGCGCCTGCCCCAAACAATCCCCTTCGCGTCGAAAAAGTGCGGGTCACCGCCCCGTTCAAACATTTTGCGGAGCTTGCCTCGACCTTGATGATCGGGGGCACCAGCACCCTGAGTTTTCTGTACAACCCGACCCGAGGCATCGAGGCCACAAGCAACCTGCCCGCGGTGAAAAAAATCGTGCTGCACATGCTCAAAAGCGAGGGGCATGAAGACACACTGCTCAATTTCATGTCGCTGGACGAACGCGGTACTTTTCTTGGGATGGAACCGGACGATCGAGTCGTTGTGGGAGAGCCGGTCATCGGCCCGGCGTTTGAACGGATGATGGTCGACATCGTGGAGAAACAACGGCAAAACCTCAGCCATGCCTTGAGCCGCTACCGTGAAAGCGAAGGTACGCTGGACCCTCACGCCTTGCTCGACAATGCCCTGGACGTCCGGGGATTGATCGATAACCGCCTGCTCCTGGCTGAGGCCGCAGGACGCTGGAGCACGCGCCCGGACCGCCGCGTCAGCGCGAGACCGGCCACCGTGCGTGCCGAGTCGGCCAGACAGGAGCTGTCGCTGCTGAACTCGGTCGAACAGGCGCTCGATCAACTCCTTGAAAAACACCCGGTCATTCCCATCAAAACCCGCACATTCACTGATGCGCACAGCCTCGTCAGTATATCCCTGGCGAATTTGCAATCGAGTTTTACCCATACCCTGTCAACGGCACTGCGCAGTGAATTGAAGCTTCGCGCCGTCTCGCGCACCCTGGGTGCAACGGAACAGGCAATCATCAAAACCGTGCTCGATACCCCGATACACCTGCAACGGGCGGCATTGAACGGTTTTTTTCCGGAGGTCTTTTCCCTGGCATTGAAGACCGGCGCCACCGCGACCCCGTTGAAACTGGCCAGTTGCTTTGTCCTCACTGAACGGGGAGGCCTGGATCCGGTGCACTCGGGCAAAGCCATTTTGTGGACGCCGGCACTGGGATTTGAAGCCTTCAACGCACTGACGCCGCTACTGGAGCAACTCGAGCGACGCCTCAAGGACGAGAATCATCGATCAATGCTCTTGGAAAACCTCGGCCGCAGCGAGCGGTTGCCAGGCAAGGCTTACACCCTGGCGCCACTGCAATGGGTCCATGGGCACTTCCTCGATTATCTGCAAAAGCCCTTTGTCGATCTCGACCAGACCTGCGTCACCCAAGCGTTGACCACCCCGCTCTCTCCCGCACCGCTGGCCAGCCTGCTGAATCTGGTGGCCCTGCGCGAACCGATGACCGGGCTGCGCCGTGCAACCGAGATTGCCGAATCCCTGACCACCCAGCAAAAGCTCCCGGCCTGGCTGGCCAAGGCGCCAATCAAAGACCTGATCCTGCATGGCGAACTGCTTCAGCAATACCTTCATAACGTCAAAGACGACCAGGATTACCTCACCGGCATCCGCTCATTGCAGCGCACCGCGCACCATGAGCTGGAAAAACAACTCAAGGCAGACGACTTCAACATTGATCCGGACAAGGTCCGGGTCGAGATCAGCGCGAGCCCGAGGTCTGCGTCCAGCACCCAAACCCTGACCGACTTTGCCTTGAATCACCTCAAGGACCTGGACGCCGTCTTCCTCAAACTGACATCCCTGGATAACACAGCCATTCCAGAGGGCATGGACGAACGCTATATCAAAGACCTGATACGCGACCTGAAACCGGGTGTGCATCAACAGCAAATAGTGAGCGACGCCCTGGCAGACACCTCGGCGAACGCGGAACGCAGGAAGCTTTTTTACACACAGTTGCCCTGGCAACTGATGCACCACGCCCACGCAGAAAAACTGCAGGAACGCCTCAGCGAAACCGGGTTTGATCTGATCCGCCAGGTCATGGACATGCCCGACGCCATCGCCCGTGCGGCAGTCGACGGTGCCCATGGGATCATCCGCCCCCTGGAGTTCCTCGGTATCAGGAGCGGGCAAACCGTCAAAGTGCCTGGCGTCTATCTGATCGGCTCATCGGCCGATAGCACGGCACCGCAGGTGCTGCTCGCACCGCACAGCCCCAGGCACGGGATAAAAGAATACGAAAGCGAAACTCAGTTGCTGGCAGAACTGAAGACCCAGGGCGGACTGCTCGACTGGGTCCTCATGAACCTGGAGAACCCTGAACGGATCCTGCTGGAGACCCGAATGGCGACGCCCCCGAGCCGGGTCGCGAGAGCCACGCCGGAGACTCCTGGCGCCCCCGAGGAGGAAGTTACCCTGGCGTCGAATCCCATCAAGGGTCACCTGTTCGGGCACTTGTTCAACGACAATGCCGCGTTGCTCGGCCGATTGCTCGGTTGTCAGTCCGATGACAAGAAGCAGAGTGAGTGGGCAACCATCAAGCACGTACTGGGTGAAGACCTGCACGAGGCGTACTCGTTTTTCATGGGCAAACTCGCTTACCCCGTCACGGTGTGGAACAGTTACCGTGACATCAAGCAATCCGCCGAAGACCTGCAGACGCACAAATGGGGCGCGGCCATCAGGGCATTCATCAGCGGGATCGCACAGCTCGCTTCGCTGCGCCAGTCGTTGGACACCCACGCGCCACCGACGGCTACGCCAGTCGCACCGGCACCAGCAAACTCCGATGCCGCCTGCAAATGGCAGGACATCAAGGTCACCGCCCCCGAGCGCACAGCCTTGAAGCGTCATGAAAGCCGCCATGTCCACCTGAACGCGCTGAAGCCCGACTCGACGCCCGGGCTCTACGCGCACCCCACGACGAAACAGCTTTACGGGCCGGTTGAAGGCAAAGTTTTTCCGGTGACAAAACGCGGCAGCCGCTGGCGCATCGCAGATACACAGACCCTCGGCCCTTATCTGCGACAAAACGCATCGAATCAATGGGTAATCGACCGGAATGCACCGCCTCCGCAATTCGGCCTCATGGATCGGCTGGATGCGGCGGCAGCGGCCTGGGGTGGCATGAACATCGACGCCCATGGAATGCCGCAGATACGCCGGTGTTTCCCACAGAAGGCTCGTCAGATCGACGAAGCGCTGGACCAGGCAACGACCTATGCCTGGAACAGCTTTCGAAACCTGCAGTTGCTGAAGGCATCCGATGACGCGGAAACCCCCGTGCATCGACTCATCAAACGTTTCATCGATGTGCCGCAAGTGCTGCCCGCGCATGTCGAGAAACTGGAAAAAGTCGTGGGCGACCTGTTTACCGCGTTATTGGACCCTACACTCAGAAAGACCAAGTCCAATCGTTTTGTCGTCGGCCGGGTAATCGAGGACGCCTACAGCACATTCGCCTTTATCGTCCCGAATGACGCCAAGCGGAAGATTTATCTGGCGGAAAGGTTCTTCAATCCGGGTTTCGACTTATACCGCCAACATCTTTCCGATACAGCATTCCCGATCAACACGCATGCCCGGGCGGTGACCCTTTTGCATGAGCTTTCGCACCTTGTCTGTAAAACCGAGGACATTTCCTACCTGGACCCTGGCAGGCCCTTTGCCGACCTGATTGGCACAACCAGCGTGACAGCCACCGACCTCAAAAATGCATTGACCCACATCCAGGACACCGCACTGTCGATCAAGACCCCTTACACACAACTGTTCATGACCCGGGATCCAGACACCGGGGTGTGGGAAGATCCGGGAAATTCCACTTATGAAAATACGGATCGGGTGAAAGCGCATATTTTGACGTTGACCGGCGCAGAAAACCTGAGCGGTGCTCGCGAAACCTTTAAAAAAGACTCCCTGACTCGCCTGGCGGTGCAGCTCGGCAATGCCGACAGCGTGGCCTGGTTAATCAGTCATCTCGGCCGCCAGTTACACGTCAATACACCTTGATGGCGGAAAATAAACAGACGTTTGATGGGTAAATGCCATGACGCCTGTTCTCGCAGACTGCCCTCAAGGTTAGAATGCAGGAAATCAGGATGAGTCAATGACCGACAGCCCTTTCTCACAAGCCGACTATGACGTTGTCACCGATGCCGCTGCGCATTGGTGCATGCGTCTGCACGCCAGCGACTGCACGGCCGAGGAGCGTCAAGCCTTCGAGCAGTGGCGCGATGCTCATCCGCTGCATGCGTTCGAATACGAGGCGATGCTGGAGATTTGGGAAGTCGCGGAAGATTTGCCGCGCCTTGAGACTGTCGTGCCCATCACTCGGGCCAAGCGTGCAACGCCCTGGCGTACCGTCGGCATTGCCGCGGCCGTTTGTGCCCTGGCGTTGCCACTGGCAGCGTACAGTGGCTGGAACCTGGGCGTGCTGCCCAATTCGTACCAGCATTTCGAAGCCAGCAATGCGATCCGCCAGGTCACCCTGAGCGATGGCAGCCAAGTCGAGTTGAACCTGGGCACTGAACTGACCTTCAGCAATTACAAGGATCAGCGCCGGGTCTCGCTGGATAAGGGCGAAGCGTTTTTCAGTGTCAGCCATGACGCCAGCCACCCCTTTGTCGTCAAGGCGGCGGACGGCAGGATTCGGGTCACCGGGACCAAATTCAACGTCTGGATGTATGAGGATCAGGTGCGCGTGAATCTGATCGAAGGTTCGGTACTGGTCAGTAGCAACGATGACCTGCCGGGCGATGGTTTGCGTCTGGAGCCATCCATGCAGGCGCGCTATAAACACGGCGACTTCACGCCGCAAATCAGCCAGACCTACGCCAATGACACGTCACTGGCCTGGCGCCACGGCAAACTGGTGCTCGATGACCTGGCGTTATCCGAAGCCCTGCCCCTGATCAATCGCTATCTGGAAAACCCCGTGATGGTGGCTGACAACAGCACCGGCGCGATCCGCCTCGGCGGCATCTACAACATCAAGGAACTCCACAACCTGGTGGCGACGCTGCCCAGGGTGTTGCCGGTCTACCTGACTCGAAACAAGGAAGGCAATCCGGTCCTCAACTCCATTCCGCAACAACCCCCGAAAAGCTGAAAGGCCGCCACCCTTGCGGGGTGCGGCCTTTCTTCATTGCTCAAGCAGCGTTTTACTTTTTGGCCACCTTCCCGGCTTTTTCATCCTGTTCACGGATCGTCTGCGCCTGATACTGCGGGTCCGAAGTGATCTGCTGTTCGGTGAACGGCAACACACTCAACTGTTTCTTCGAGAACGCCACGGTCTGGTCATTGGCATGTTTCGACGCCGGGTCGCTGGACAGCGAAAACGCCAGCAGCCCTTTGGCCTGAGGCCCCTTGTCATCGAAAGTCACCACCTGCAAATAGCTGGTGCCGCTGACCACTTCACGTTTGCCATCGGTTCTCGGCACGCTCTGAATGGCGTTGTAAACGCCCAGTGTGCCTGGACCGCCATGAATCGGCGTCTGCTGGCCGCCGCTGCTCACCACCTGGATATCGCCCCAATGGCTGTCGGTCCTGAGCCCCGACCTGCTGACCACTTCCACCGAAGCCAGCATCGCTTCGCGCAAGGCCTTCGCAACCGCCGGGCGATCAACCGCCAGGCCGCGCGGGGTGTGTTGCGGATCTTTCGGATCGAACGCGACGCGCCAGACATCCGGCGTGTCCTGCACTGATTCCATGACGTTCTGGAAATGGACAAAACCAAGACCGCTGTCCAGATTCGCACTGCGATCCCAGGCCTTCAGGCTCGCACACAGCGGAGTCAGCAGCGGCGCATCGGCGCCAAGGTCCTGCGCGCAGAATTGCAACAGGTCCGGCATGACTTGCGCCGCCTGATACACCTGATCGTCCATCACCATCCGTTGCAGATCCGCTGCCGCAATCGGGCCGGCCTTGTTCAACGTGCCGAGGCGATCCAGGGCAAAGCGTGAACGCAGGCCCAACGGCTGACCGTCCTGGCTGATCAACGGCGAGAAACCGGTGAGCGGCTGCGCCGGGTTGGCCATCCATGCCGAATCGTTGGAGTGCTGCACGAAGTCCTTGCGCAACAGTTGCGGCAACTTGTCCGACGCATAGATGCCTTTTTGTGCCGCCGTCGGGTCGATGTCCCAGGCACAGGCACTGTTAGAACCGTCGAGCACGATCAGTTCCAGTCCGGCTCGCGGATCACTGCACTTGGCCAGTTTGTCGGCATTGACGTTCGGCACCACCGACAGGTTCATGTACAGCGTCTGGCCCTGATCGTCCGCCGCCAGGGTGTTGACCCACGGGATGCCCTGGATCTTGTGGACCGACGCCTGCAATTCCTCGAGGCTGACCGCGCGGTTCATCGCGTACCACTGCTGCAGCACGCGGTCGTTATCGAGGTTGGCGTCGCGCAGGCTATAGGCAAACTGATTGTCCCAATCCAGTTTTCCAGGCCATTGCACAATCGGGCCGAACCGGGAGCTGTAGACCACGTGCGAAACCGCACGGGTCTGCCCGTCAGGTTGTTTCACGTTCACAGTCACGGTCTGCTGCTTCATCGGCAACGACTTGCCGTCGAGCAGGTAGCGGGTCGGATCGTTCGGATCGAGTTGCAGGCGATACAGGGTGAAATGCTTGGACGAATCCACGGTGTGGGTCCAGGCCAGGTGTTGGTTGAAGCCAATGTTGATCATCGGCAGGCCGGGCAACGCGGCGCCCATCACGTCCAGTTTGCCGGGAATGGTGAGATGCATTTGATAGAAACGCATCCCGCCGACCCAAGGAAAATGCGGGTTGGCCAGCAACATGCCGCGGCCATTGAACGAGCGATCGCTGCCCACCGCGACGGCGTTGCTGCCGCGATCGAGGGCGAAGCGCTGCCGGCGTACATCGGCGACCTGGAACGACGCGGGCGCGTTTGCGTTGCGAGCGACGGCTTTGGGAGGCATGGCGCCGGCCAGTGCTTCGGCAAATTGCCCGACGCCCCCTTCGACCAGCAGGCGACGGGTCAACTTGACCAGGTCTTGCGCGGTAATGTCCCGCACCCACTCACCCTGGCATTGCTGCGGCAAACCTTGCGCGCGACGCTCCGCCAGCGAGCGGTTGTAGCCCGCCACGTACCCTTCCATGAGGTCGCGGACTTCCGGCGTTTGTGCCTGCCAGAACGCGGAGACGGCCTGCGGCGTATTCAGCCAGTTGAAAAAGACATCGCTGACCTGGTTTTCGCGCTCTTCGACCGTGAACTGCTCCGGGCCGAAATACCGTGAACGCTCGCCGTTCACCGTGGTGATCTCATTGGCCAACAGGCACAGATTATCCTGAGCGTAGGCATAGCCGATGCCGTAGCCCAGGCCACGTTCGTTTTCAGCGCGAATGTGCGGCACGCCGAAGCTCGTCCGGCGGATTTCGGCCGTCGCCTGGTCCGGCTGGCTGCGTGCGTTTGCCGCAAGACTCAAGCCCACCAACACACCGGCAAGGCTCAATCGGGTTAATTGCCTGGTAATAATCACGCTCGCTCCTGATCGAATAAACGAAGGTCACACCCAGCGTGTCACACGCGATAGGCCTGTTTACAGGAACGAAATTCAGGACAAAAATTTAGAGCGCTGGAGGGTGTTTCTGCAGGGCTTTACAGGCTTCTGACGTGATGGCGACAAAATTTCTACATTCGAGCCTTCATGATTTGCGTAGCTCGTACGTCTTATTGAGTAAGAGCACCCAACACATCTTTCCGGTTCAGGCTCTGAAAAGGAGTTTTTGCATGTACAACTCGCAACTGCCAACGGACGGTAGCACTGCACCAATGGGCACTTCCATGGGCTCGAGCCTGTTCACTCAGCGTACCGAACGTCACGGCAACGAACGGATCCGGGTTCTGCTCAAGAGCTTTGGCCTGCGCACCAGCCTGATCCGCCTGAAAGTCATCGATGCCTTGCTGTCCGCCGCCGACAGCGACCGCAGCCTGGGGGTGCGCGGTGTACACAGCCACTTGCTGGAGCTGGATATTCCCCTGTCCTTTCTCAGTGTCCGCGAAGTGTTGAAGCGCTTGTGCAGCGAAGGCGTGATTACGCTGAACGCGGACAAGAGCTACAGCCTGCATCCACAGGCTGCCGCCGCTCTGCACGGCGAATAATCGTGTCGGCGGGCGTCGCTCAGGGTTTGACCTTGCGGCGCATCACGCCATTGATCACCACCACGATCACCGCCACGCCAATGGCGATGTACTGAAACAGCTTTTCGCTGATGACGCCGGCATTCTGCAAATACGAAAGGCCAAACATGATCCCCAGCACCACCAGGGAGATCAGAATCGAGTATTTCAAACGTTGCGACTGGGTCATTGCCCTTTTCCTTTAACAAAAAGCTTAAACATAAGCCTGAACGTGAACCTGAAAATGTATCCGGTTTGTATCCGGATGCATGCCAAGCCCCTACCGTTTTTCGGGGATGCGGCGCTGCAAACGGGGTCTCATGTTACAGCCGATGAAGCCTTTTGGCTTCATAGCGGCGATAACCATGAGGATTTCGAAATGTTCCGTCGAATCACACTGCTGATTCCCCTGCTTGCCCTGCTTTCCCTGAGCGGCTGCATTATTTTCCCCCACGGCGGCTGGCACGGCGGCCACCATTACGACGGCCGTGGCGGACCGGGGTACTACCAGCATCGCTGAGGATTTTCAGCGAGCTGACGGATGGCTGAAAAAGTCATTTCCCGGCTGCGCGCAAAGCTCGATCATCCAGTCAACGAACACCCTTACCCGCCGCGACAACTGACGGTGGGGAGGATAAAGCGCCGTCAGCGGCATCCCCGGTGGCGGCACTTCTCTCAGCACCTCGATCAAACCACCTTCCTTGATACGCCGGGCCACGTGATAGTAAGGCGCCTGCACCAGCCCATATCCGGCCTCGCACGCCGCCAGGTAACCATCGGCACTGTTGACCGAGACTTGCCTGGGCAGACTGACCGGTTGTACCTGCCCATCGACGACAAATTCCAGCCCATAGCGTTTGCCGTTGCTGGCGACGTACTCCACCATCTGATGCCCCGCCAGATCGGCCAAACCCTGTGGCGTGCCATGACGCTGCAAGTAATCGGGGCTGGCGCAGGTGACCTGGTCCAGCATGACCAGCGGCCGCGCCACCAGTGAATCATCGAGCGACGCGCCGCCGCGCAATACGCAATCGACACCTTCGCGAATCAGGTCGACAGGCCGGTCATTCAAACCGATCTCCAGTTCGATCAAGGGATAGCGGGCGGTGAACTGCGGCAATGCCGGGATCACCACCAACCGCCCGATGCCCCCGGGCATGTCCACGCGCAACAGACCTTTGGGGTTGTGCCGTGCGGCGGAGAACACCGCTTCGGTTTCCTCAAGGTCTGCCAGCAACCGCACGCAACGCGGGTAATAGGCGGCACCGTCGAGCGTCAGGCTGATCTGCCGCGTAGTGCGTTGCAGCAGTTGCACCCCCAGATGGCTTTCCAGTTGCTTGATCAGAACGGTCACCGAGGCACGGGGAATTTGCAGGCTGTCCGCCGCTTTGGCAAAGCCCCCCAGTTCGACGATTCGGGTGAACACGCGCATGGCGTTGAAACGATCCATTGTTGTTTGCACCGACTGATTATTTAGAAATCATGAATAGTGATAGCAGTTTTAGCCGGTTTATCTCGTTTCTGTCGAGGTCGACAATGGACGTCACATTCACAGGGAGCTGATTTCATGCAAACACGTCAACTGGGCAAGAACGGTCCACAGGTCAGTGCCATCGGCCTGGGCTGCATGGGCATGACCGATTTCTACACGACCGGCGTCGACACCCGCGAGGCCACGGCCACCCTGCACCGGGCGCTGGAACTGGGCATCAATCTGCTCGACACCGCCGACATGTACGGCCCGCATACCAATGAGGAACTGATCGGCAAAGCCATCGTCGGCAAGCGCGATCACGTGTTCCTGGCGAGCAAGTTCGGCATCGTGCGCGACCCGGCGAATCCGAGCGCCCGCGGGGTCAACGGCCGCCCGGACTACATTCGCGCCTCAATCGACGGCACCCTCAAGCGCCTCGGTGTCGAGACCCTGGACTTGTATTACCAGCACCGTATCGACCCGCAAGTGGCTATCGAGGAAACGGTCGGTGCCATGGCCGAACTGGTAAAGGCCGGCAAGGTGCGTTACCTGGGATTGAGCGAGGCCTCGGCGGCGACACTGGAACGGGCGAACAAGGTCCATCCGATCAGTGCGCTGCAAAGCGAGTACTCGTTGTGGAGCCGCGACCAGGAAGAAAACGGCTGTCTGGCCACGTGTCAGCGGCTGGGCATCGCCTTTGTCCCGTACAGCCCGTTGGGCCGCGGTTTTCTGACTGGCGCACTGAAAAGCCCGGATGATTTCGCGGCAGACGACTACCGTCGTTTCAGTCCACGGTTCCAGGGCGACAACTTTGCGAAAAATCTATTGCTGGTGCAGCAGGTTCAGCACCTGGCGGCGGAAAAAGGCGTGACGGCGGGTCAACTCGCGTTGGCGTGGGTGCTGGCTCAGGGGGATTACCTGATCCCGATTCCGGGGACCAAACAACGTAAGTACCTGGAGGAGAACGTGGCGGCGCTGGAGGTCAAACTGAGCCGCGAAGAGTTGCACGCGCTGGAAGCCATCTTCCCGGCGAATGCCACGGCCGGTTTGCGTTACCCCGAAGAAGTCATGAAGTTGCTGGACCGTTGATCTGCACCTGGCCCGTTCGGTTGCCTGAACGGGCCAGTCACTCCACCGCCCGTCACCTCGCCCCTAGCTTGCACGATCGTACCTAAAGCTCCGCATATGCAGGCCGATAGCCCTTTGAAGCGCCGAAATTTCCCAATAAGAACGCTGCTAAAAAGGACCCGGCTCCATGCCCGCATTCCGCACCATTCAGGCTCGCTACACACTGTTTCTGGTCCTGTTCATTCTGCTGCTGTCTATTCTCACCGTAGTCGGCATCAGCCAATTGGTAGCGCCGAAACTTCGCCACACCGAAGAACAAGTGGCCCTCAATCGCATCGCTGAAGTCGCCGAGCAAATCCAGGGCGAACTGAACAAGGTTCAGGCGCAGCAGCGCAGCATTACCCAGACCATTCCTCTGCTCGACAGCGCCGCCATCGACACCGTTCTGCCGGGCCTGGTCGATCAATACGGGGAACTGAAAGTCTTCGGCGGCGGCATCTGGCCCCTGCCCGGCCAGCGTGAAGCCGGGCGCAACAAATTCAGCACCTTCTGGCACCGCGATGCCTCGGGCAAGCTGGCAGTGAACACCTTCTGGAACAGTGACGCGGCGCCCAACTATTACGACCAGACCTGGTACAAGGGCGGCATGCAGACCCCGCGCGGACAATGCGCCTGGGCCGCGGCCTATAAGGATGATGCCAGCGCCGAGCCGCGCACCAACTGCGCCATGGCCATTCAGAAAAACGGCGCGGCGTATGGCGTATCAACCATTGACGTGACCCTCGGTTTCTTCAATGACCTGGTGGCACGCAAGGAAAAAGACCTGGGCGCGGAAATGCTGATCGTCGAGTCCGACGGCAAGATCATCAGCAACAGCTCGCGCATCAGCGGGCCGATCGTGCTGAAGAACATCAGCGAACTGGCCGGTAACTCGCCCTTCGCCAGCCAAGTGAAGGCCGGCCTGCAAAACCGTGATCGATCGCAGCGCGTCGAGTTCGACAACAACGGCGAAGCCAGCACCTTCTTCATGCGCCCGATCGAAGGCACGCCGTGGTTCCTTGCCACCGCCCTGCCGACCAAACTGATCACCGCCCAGCGCGACGACGTGCTCAGCACGCTAAGCCTGCTGCAAATCCCGATGGTGATCCTGCTGGTGTTGCTGCAAATCTACGCGATCCGCCAGTTGATCCAGCGCATGAAAGCGCTGAAGGCCAATATCGACGCGCTGTCGGCCGGTGACGCCGACCTGACCAAACGCATCACCATCCGCGCCGAAGATGAACTGGGCGCCATCGGCCACTCGGTCAATGCCTTCATCGCGTACCTGCAAAACATGATCGGCGAAGTCACCCAGGCCACCGGCGCCATGGCGTCCAGCCTCGATAACCTGCAACGCACGTCCGCGCACACCAGCCAGATCCTGGTGCGCCACGCGTCGGAAACCGACCAGACTGTCACCGCCATCACCGAGATGAGTTCCACTGCCGAAAGCGTGGCGCAGAATGCGGCTGAAACCGCTGCGTTCACCCAACGCGCCAACGAAAACGCCGACCGTTCACGGGTGGTCGTGGGCGAAGCCTCCAGCAGTGTGATCGCGCTGATCGACGAAGTGGCCAGCGCCACGCACAAAGTCGAAAGCATGCAACAGGACGCCCAGCGCATCACCGAGATTCTCGGGGTGATCGGCGCCATCGCCGGGCAAACCAACCTGCTGGCCCTCAACGCCGCCATCGAAGCCGCTCGCGCCGGTGAGCAGGGACGCGGTTTTGCGGTGGTGGCCGATGAAGTTCGCGCCCTCGCCGCTCGCACCCAGGCCAGCACGTCGGAAATCAACGAGATGCTCACCCGCCTGACCCAAGGCGTGAGCTCGTCGGTCAGCGCCATGGAAAACACTCAGGCCAGCTGCCAGTCGGCGGCCGATGCGACGGCTCGCGTCAACACCGGGCTGGATGAAATGGCCGGTTCTGTCAGCCACATCAACAGCCTCAGCACCCAGATCGCCACCGCCGCCGAACAGCAGAGTGCCGTGACCGAAGAGATCAACCGCAGCATGGTGCAAATCCGCCACATGGTGGATGAATTGGTGAAAAGCGGTCAGGCGAGTGAGCTCAATACCCGGCAGTTGCTGGAGGCCAATAGTCGCGTGAGTGCGATTATGGGACGGTTCAAAGTCCGCTGATGGGTGAACGCAGCTCCCTGTGGCGAGGGAGCTTGCTCCCGCTGGGCTGCGACGCGGCCGCCTTGGCATTCAACGCGGCGCTAGCAGTTAAATCGCGCAACCTGGTTTGCGCCTGCTGCGCAGGTGAGCGGGAGCAAGCTCCCTCGCCACAAAAGCCCGCCTGGCGGTATCACTTCGAAACAATCTCTTGCCTCGTTGCTGGCTAAAGCAGTCAAAATGCCTCTTTTTTGACCATCCTCCGAGTCGAGATATTGCCCATGCGAACCCACCTGCGTCTGGTCGCCCTGAGCGCCCTGTTCATTTCCTCCCTGGCCCAGGCCGCCGACCTGATCCCGATCGAAGTCCATCGCGACGCCAACTGCGGCTGCTGCAAAAAATGGATCAGCCATCTGGAGGCCAACGGCTTCAAGGTCGAGGATCACGTTGAAGCCAACATGAGCGAATTCAAGCAACAGCACGGCGTGCCACCGCGTCTGGCGTCCTGCCACACCGCTTTGATCAATGGCAAATTCGTCGAAGGGCATGTCCCGGCCGATCAGGTGCTGGCCCTGGGCAAGCGCGATGACCTGTTGGGTGTGGCGGCCCCGGGCATGCCGATGGGTTCGCCGGGCATGGAAATGGACGGCATGAGCGATGCTTATCAGGTCATCGGCCTGAAAAAGGACGGCACTGATGTGGTGGTGGCGGACTACGCTGCCCATTGATGTTCGGTGCGTACATCGGCCTGTTCCTCGCCGCATTCGGTGCGGCGACCCTGTTGCCGTTGCAGTCCGAAGCACTGCTGGTGGGGTTGTTGCTCAGCAAGCAGTATTGGCTCTGGTCGCTGCTGGCGGTCGCGACCCTGGGCAATGTCCTCGGCTCGCTGTTCAACTGGTGGCTGGGGCGCGGTATCGAGCGGTTTCGCGACCGGCGCTGGTTTCCGGTCAGCCCGCTGCATCTGGAAAAGGCCCGGGTTCATTACCAGCGCTACGGCCATTGGTCACTGTTGCTGAGTTGGGTACCCGTTATTGGTGATCCGCTGACCCTGGTCGCCGGGGTGATGCGCGAGCCGCTCGGGCGCTTCCTTGTGATCGTGACGATTGCCAAAGGCGCCCGCTATGGCGTACTGGCCCTGGCGACCCTGGGCTGGATGAGTTGAACGATCATTCGCCGCGATTGCCTGTGTTTAATGTCGCCCTAATCATGCCGATCCAGCATCGGCCGATTTCCTGTGGAGTTCACCCATGCCCCTCGCCCGCTTCCGTTGGCTACCCAGCCTGCTGCTGACCGCCGCACTGCCCGTCATCGCTGCCGAAGGTCCGGAGTACGGGCCGGAGCTGCAAGGCTTCGAGTATCCCTACACGATCAAGCATTTCGCCTTTGAGTCCCAGGGCAAATCCCTGCAAATGGGCTACATGGACGTTGCCGCCCATGGCAAGGCCAACGGACGCAGCATCGTGCTCATGCACGGCAAGAATTTCTGCGGCGCCACCTGGGACACTTCGATCAAGGCCTTGAGTGACGCCGGCTACCGCGTCATCGCACCGGACCAGATCGGCTTCTGCACCTCCAGCAAACCGGACAACTACCAGTACAGCTTCCAGCAACTGGCAACCAACACCCAGCAACTGCTCAAAGCCCTCGGTATCCAGAAAGCGACCCTGCTCGGGCATTCCACCGGCGGCATGCTCGCTACCCGTTACGCACTGCAATATCCCGAGCAGGTTGAACAACTCGCCCTCGTCAACCCTATCGGCCTGGAAGACTGGAAAGCCCTCGGCGTGCCCTATCGCACGGTGGATCAATGGTACGAACGTGAGCTGAAACTGACCGCCGATGGCATCCGCACCTATGAACGCAACACCTATTACGGCGGCCGCTGGAAACCCGAATTCGATCGCTGGGTGGACATGCTCGCCGGCCTGAATAAAGGGCCGGGGCATAAACAAGTGGCGTGGAATTCGGCGCTGATCTACGACATGATCTTCACCCAGCCGGTGTACTACGAGTTCAAGGACCTGAAGATGCCGACGCTGTTGCTGATCGGTACGTCCGACACCACGGCCATCGGCAGCGACATCGCGCCGCCCGAGGTCAAGGCAAAACTCGGTCACTACGACGTGCTCGGCAAACAAGTCGCGAAGCTGGTTCCCCAGTCGACGCTGGTGGAATTCCCCGGCATGGGCCACGCGCCGCAGATGGAAGAACCGCAGAAATTCCACCAGGCCTTGCTCGCCTGGCTGAACAAAACCAACCCCGTTCGTTGATGAGGTAAGGCTGATGGCTGTGCAGATTGCGGTGATCGATGACTGGCAGGATGTGGCGCGCACTGTCGTGGACTGGTCGGCGCTGGACGCCATCGGCCAGGTTGATTTTATCCATGATTACCCGGCCGACAACGAGACGCTGGCAGCACGCCTGGGTGAGTTTGAAGTCATCTGCGTGATGCGCGAGCGCACCCGGTTCGACGAGGATCTGCTGCGGCGTCTGCCGAAACTCAAACTGCTGGTTACCGGCGGCATGCGCAACGCTGCGCTCGACCTCAAAGCTGCAGCCGCCCTCGGCATTCAGGTCAGTGGCACCGACAGCTACAAACACGCCGCGCCGGAACTGACCTGGGCGCTGATCATGGCCGCGACCCGCAACCTTGTCGTGGAAGCCAATGCCCTGCGCGCCGGAAAATGGCAACAGGGCCTGGGGGGCGACCTGTACGGCAAGACCCTGGCGATTCTCGGCCTGGGCAGCATCGGCCAGCGTGTCGCGCAGTTCGGCCAGGTGTTCGGTATGCGAGTGATCGCCTGGAGCGAGAACCTGACCGCCGAACGCGCCGCCGAAGTGGGCGTGACCTATGTGAGCAAACAGGAACTGTTCGAACAGGCCGACGTGCTCTCCGTGCATCTGGTGCTCAGCGACCGCAGCCGTGGATTGGTCGACGCACAGGCGCTGGACTGGATGAAACCTACGGCGCTGCTGGTCAACACCGCACGCGGGCCGATTGTCGATGAAGCAGCGCTGATCAAGGCGTTGCAGAAACAGCGCCTGGCCGGGGCAGCGCTGGATGTGTTCGAGCTGGAGCCCTTACCGGCTCATCACCCGTTCAGGACATTGGAGAATGTGCTGGCGACGCCGCATGTCGGGTATGTCAGCCAGCAGAATTACCATCAGTTCTTTTCGCAGATGATCGAGGATATTCAGGCCTGGTCTGCTGGAACGCCGATCCGCCTTCTAAGCTGATACCGCGTCATCGTTCATCGCTAGCAGGCTGGCTCCCACAGAGGTCATGTGCACGCAGATCCAGTGTGGGAGCTAGCCTGCTAGCGATGGCCGCACCACCGATCTAACTGACTTTCACCGCCACAAACGCCGCCGTCACATACGGCACCGTCACCACGTCCTTGCCCCGCAGTTCAGGCTCGGCATCCACCAACACCCGCATCTGCTCATCCACTTTCGCCCGCTCCGCTGCCGGCAATGCCGAGACGAAACTGGTGGAGCGCACTCGGTTGAAAATCACATCTTCCGGCGCGCCCGTATGCCCATGGCTGAATTGCTGCTCTTGCAGCGGTCCGAACGCGGCATGCGGAAAAGCCCGACGCCAGGCTCCGGTGTAGAAACGCGGGGTATCGCCCTCCAGCGCATTGACGATCGCATCCAGTTTGGGCACCCAGCTCACGCGCGTGTCGCGCAGGTTCCACACCAGCCCCAGCTTGCCGCCGGGTTTGAGGATCCGGGCAATTTCAGTCAGGGCTTCGCCGCTGGCAAACCAGTGAAAGGCCTGGGCGCAGATCACCACATCCACCGATGCGTCCGGCAGCGGCAGGTCCGTGGCCGTGCCGCTTACCGCCAAAACATCAGGCCAGGCTTCAGACAGTTTTTCGAGCATCTGCGGCACCGGCTCCACGGCAATCACCAGCGCCCCGGTCGCTACCAGCCGACCGGTGAACTTGCCAGTCCCGGCGCCCAGATCGACCACGGATTTATCCGCATTCAAACCCAGCGTGTCTGTCAGCCAATCGGCCACTTGCGGCGGATAATCCGGACGACCGCGAACGTAGGTGTCGGCAGCCGTTTTGTAACCGGCGGCCGCTGAGTGATGGACCTGTTTCATGACAACGCTCCACTACGACTTCGAACGCTGTCGAGCATAGCGCCTCGATTTGCGCTTTCCTTGAAAAGACCGCCAGAAAGAAATGAATAATTGTTCACCCTGCGGTGTTCACTTGGCATCACCCATGAGGATCGCCCGTGAACAACCTGAACCCGGATTCGCCGATACGCTACGACCGCCTGACCATGATGCTGCACTGGCTGACCGCCGTGCTGGTGATTGGCCTGTTCGCCAGTGCCCAGGTCTGGGAACAACTGGCCAAGGGCACGCCACTGCGCAAGGAACTGCAGGCATTGCACATTTCCTGCGGCCTCCTGCTCGCGGTGATCGTTCTCAGCCGACTGCTCTGGCGCCTGTCCCGGGGCCGGCGCTTGCCGCCCGCCAATCGGGGCGTCATGAATAGTCTGGCGAAGACCGCGCACCTGGCACTCTATGCGTTGTTGCTGAGTCAAATCGTGCTGGGTTTCCTGTTTCGCTGGGCCCAGGCAGAACCGTTCAACTTTTTTGGCCTGTTCGATGTCCCAACCTTGATCACCTTCGATAAAAGCATGAAATCGGTGTTCGGCGGTCTGCATGAACAGGTGGCGTGGGCCATTGTGATACTGGCCGGGCTGCATGCGCTCATGGCTCTGGTTCACCATTACGGCTTGCGTGATAACACGTTGCGCCGCATGTTGCCGGGCCGTGGTTTGGACTGATACGAATAATCTCTGGAGCTTCGCCATGAATAGCCGTTTTGCTGTTTTTACTGCCCCACTGCTGCTCGCCGTTGCATTGTCCAGCTCCCTGGCATTGGCCAATGGCGATGACGAAGAACCCGCCAAACCCAATTGCCCCAAAGGCCAGGTCTGGGACAGCAAATCGCAGAAATGCGTGATGCAGACCAGTAGCCTCGTACCGGACGCCGATCGCACCGACTACGCCTACCGCCTGGCCAAGGACGGGCGTTATGAAGAAGCCCTGGCCTTGCTCGATACGCTGAAAAACCCGAACACCGCCAAGGCGCTTAACTACCGCGGCTATGCCACGCGTAAACTGGGGCGCACCGACGAGGGCATTGGTTATTACCTGAAATCGGTCGAACTCGATCCACAGTACGCGCAAGTCCGCGAGTACCTCGGCGAAGCTTATGTGATCAAAGGCCGCCTGGACCTTGCACAAGAGCAGTTGCAGCAGATCAAATCGATTTGCGGCAACACCTGTGAGGAATACCAGGACCTGGCCGAAGCCATCCACGATTCATCGAAAACCTGACGGGACGGAGGTCGCCATCGCCAGCGATCAGGCAATACGGGCAGAGCTGGGCCAGCACCTGGCGCGTTTATGGCGCTACGGCCTGCTGCTGTCCCGGCAACGGCATGTCGCCGAAGACCTGGTGCAGGCCACCTGCGTGCGGGCGCTTGAACGAGCCGGGCAATTTGTCCCCGGCACCCGCATGGACCGCTGGCTGCTGAGCATCCTGCATTCGATCTGGCTCAACGAAGTGCGCTCGCGGCGGGTGCGTCAGGGCCAGGGGCTGGTGGATGCCGACAACGCCTTGTCGTTCGACGGTGAGCATGTCGCGCAAACCCACGTGCTCGCGACGCAGGTGATCCGGCGCGTCGATGCACTGCCCGAAGCCCAGCGCGAAACCGTTTTTCTGGCCTACGTCGAAGGCTTGTCCTATCGCGAAGTCGCCGAAGTGCTGGACGTGCCCATCGGCACGGTCATGAGCCGACTGGCCGCTGCACGGGCGAAACTGGCCGAGTATCCGCCGTTGCACGCCGTGCCGAACCCCACCACCGGAGAACGTCGATGAACGATCACGCGAAACCGTCGGATGAGCAACTGGTGGCCTACCTTGACGACCAGCTCGATAGCGACCAGCGCAGCCGTATCGACGCGGCCATCGCCGAAGATTCGACGCTCAACCTGCGCCTGCAATGGCTGGCCCGCAGCAGCCTGCCATTCCGGGAGGCCTACGAGGAAGTGACACAACAGGCACCGTTGGACCGCTTGCACGCCATGCTCGACACCTTGCCCTCGCCAGCCCCGCCGGCGATGAGTCGACGCTGGTTTCTTGCCGCCGCGGCCGGCCTGGTGGTGAGCGGTGTGCTGGCGGACCGGTTGTTCCTGGGCTGGCAGGCGAGTCAGCAGAAGAACAACTGGCGTGGTCTGGTGGCGGACTACATGGTGCTTTATGTGCCACAAACCCTGGAACACCTGCCCAACGACGAAGCCACGCAACGCGCGCAACTGCGCACCATCGACGCACGCCTGGGGCTGAGCCTTTTACCAGGGGCACTGGCCCTGCCACGCGTCGAACTCAAGCGCGCGCAAATCCTCGAGTACGACGGCATGCCCATCGCCCAGATTACTTATCTGGACCCGGCGCATGGCCCCATGGCGCTGTGCGTCACCCGCTCCAACAGCGGCAGCCGACACTTCGCACACGAGCGTCGGCACGGGATGAACGTGGTGTATTGGGCCGATATGGAGCATGCGTGGATGCTGATCGGACATAACCCGGCGTCGGAACTGGAAGAGATGGCGAAGGTGCTGCGCGGCCGGTTGAGCGCTTGATCAAACAGGTCGCGCCTCGCCTCAGGAATTGCGCTGACTCATGCAGGGGTGGGAAGCCACGACCGAAACCGCGCGCCCCCCAGCGGTGAAGGCTCGACCGTCAGTGTACCGCCCTGCGCCTCCAGCGCCCTTCGGCTGATCGCCAGCCCCAGTCCAAACCCGCCCGTCGCTCTGTCCCGACTGCGGTCCAGGCGGTAGAACGGCTCAAAAATCCGCTCACGTTCGTCATCGGGGATGCCGATCCCGTCGTCATCGACCCAGATTTCACACCCCTTTGCGCAGACCTTCACACCAATCTGAATGCGCTTCTCGCAATAGCGCATCGCGTTGCGCAGCAGGTTCTGAATGGCGCGAGCGGTGAGGCGCGGGTCGAGACTGAAGCGTTCGAGCTGGCCGTGAAGCAGCACGTCAATCACGATTTCCGGAGAATCCAGTTCTTCGTCGACACTGCCCAGAATGCTGTCGATGAATTCGTCCAGCGACACTTCGACCTGTTCCGGCAAACGCGCCGGGTTTTGCAAGCGGCTGTAGGAGAGTAGCTCCAGCACCAGTTCGTCGAGTTCACGGATGTGCGCAACCAGGCCTTGCAAACGCTCGCGGCTGGCGGCCGGCAAGTCGTCGGACAGCGCCAGGGCCAGGCCAAAGTCCAGCCGTGTCAGCGGCGTGCGCAGCTCGTGGGAGACCGCGTCGAGTAAATCCCGCTGCTGGTTGAGCAGGTTTTCAATGTCGCCCGCCATGGTGTCGAACACGTGGGCCAGGCTACCGATGTTGGAGCTGGCGGAAATCTTCGTGCGCTCACTCAAGTGCCCCTTACCGAAGCGCTCGGCGGTGCCTTTGAGGCGTTCCAGATCGCGCCAGTGCGGGCGCAGCCAGGCCAGCAGACACGCCAGCATCGTCGCACCGATCAGCACGTTGATGCTCCAGTACAACAGATTGACGTCCAGCGGGTCCGGCGGCACGACCATTTGCACCACCGTTTGTGGGTTCAACGGTGTCACCGCCAAGGTGCGCCAGCCCCAGTCGCCAATGCGCACCACGCTTTCGCCACGCTGCAGACGCTGCTGCTCTGCCGGGGTCAAGCCAGGATCGTCACTGCCGGTCAGCACGATGCGCAGCGGGTTGAATTCCTTGTCCATTTCGCTCGCCAACGCCGGCCATTGTGCCTCGGGCACGGCGTGGAACTGCTTGACGATGAGGGTTTGCAGCCCGCGGGAATAATCGAGGTTGTAGGTAACGAAGCGCTCCTGGAAGACCTTGATCACCACGTCCGGCACCAGATAAATCGCCGCGCTGTAGGAGACGATCGTCACCAGATACAGGCGAAACAGGATTCTGAACATCGCCTCAGCATTCCCATTCGGAGCGGCTGAACAGATAACCCTTGCCCCACACGGTCTTGATCTTGCGCGCTTCGCCAGCGTTATCGTCGAATTTGCGCCGCAACTTGGAGATCGCCACGTCCACCGATCGGTCGGTGCCGTTGAATTCGATACCGCGCAGGCGTTGCAGGATCTGGTCACGACTCAGCACTTCACCGGCATGTCGGGCCAGCACCACCAGCAGGTTGTATTCGCCGCTGGACAGTTCGACCAGTTGTTCGCGCCAGGTCACGGTGCGCTCGGACAGGTCGATGCACAGATTGCCCATGAGAATGCGGTCGTTGGCGGTCTGCGGCTCGCTAAGGCTGCTGCGGCGCAACAGCGTACGGACGCGAGCCAGCAACACACGGGGTTCGCAAGGTTTGGTGACGTAGTCATCGGCGCCCATTTCCAGGCCCAGCACCTGATCGTGGCTGTCGTCCCGGGCGGTCAGCATCAGGATCGGCAGCGTGGCCGAGTCCGCGCGCAGCAAGCGGCAGACTTGCAGGCCGTCGAGGCCCGGCAACATCAGGTCGAGGATCACCAGGTCCGGCGGATTGATCCGCGCGCGCTCGCGCACGTGATCGCCTCGGCTGATCACACTGACGGAATAACCGTTGCGTTCCAGGTAGCTGGCAATCAGTTCGGAGAGCGCGGTGTCGTCTTCGACCAGGAGGATGTTGGGCATGGGTGTTTCCAGAAAGTGCAGTGGCGCCTGTTGTACCGGCATCGCTAGCAGGCTAGCTCCCACAGTTGATAGGGGATGTTCACAAAATCTGTGCTCACATCAACCCCTGTGGGAGATAGCCTGCTAGCGATGGCAGCATGACAAGCGCTGAAAGAATCAAGCCACGAAGGATATACGCCCTCACCCCTGCCTGAGTAAAACCCTTACACAATTTCACACAGCACCAACAAAGCTTCACCGCTACCCTCGTCGCCTCCCCGTAGGATGCGGGAGTTCATTATTGGGGTATTTACATGTCAAAGAACCTGCTTGCCAAGCTCAGCCTGCTGGCACTGGCGATGACGCTGAGCGCTTGTGACAAGTCCTCCAACGCCGAAGAACAGGCGCCATTGGCCACCGTGCGCGTCGAAACCCTCGACGCCCGGCCTCTGTCGATCACAAGTGAACTGAGCGGGCGGATTGCCGCGCCCCGGATCGCCGAAGTTCGCGCCCGTGTCGCCGGCGTCGTTTTGCAACGGGTCTTCCACGAAGGCAGCGATGTGAAGAAAGGCGACGTGCTGTTTCGCATCGACCCTGCCCCCTTCAAGGCTGACCTGGACAGTGCCGAAGCGGAACTGCGAAAAGCCGAGGCCAATGCCTTTCAGGCGCGCCTGCAAGAGCAGCGTTATGCCCAGTTGATCGAAGGCAATGCCATCAGCGGCCAGGACTACGACAACGCGCGTGCCGCCGTGCGGCAAACCGCCGCCGAGGTCGCCGCCAACAAGGCCGCCGTGGAGCGGGCGAAACTCAACCTCGGCTACGCCACCGTCACCGCGCCGATTTCCGGGCGCATCGGCCGTGCACTGGTCACCGAAGGTGCGTTGGTCGGGCAGAACGAAACCACGCCACTGGCATTGATTCAGCAGCTGAACCCGATTCATGCCGACCTGACTCAATCGACCCGTGAACTCAACGACCTGCGTCGCGCCTTCCGTTCCGGTCAGTTGCAGGAAGTGGGTCAGGGCCAGGCCAAAGCCACGCTGATCCAGGACGACGGCAGCCTTTATCCGTTGCCGGGCAAGCTGCTGTTCACCGACATCACTGTCGACCCGGGCACCGGCCAGATCATCCTGCGCAGCGAGTTCCCCAACCCGGACCTCGACTTGCTGCCCGGCAGCTTTGTGCGGGTGCGGCTGGAGCAAGCGGTGAATCAGCAAGGCATCAGCGTGCCGCAACGGGCCATCCAGCGCGACAGCGCCGGTATTGCTCAGGTGCTGTTGCTCGACGCGGATCAACGGGTCGGCCAGCAACCGGTCGAGCTGGGCGCCGTGCAAAACGATCGCTGGATCGTCACCGCAGGCCTCAAGCCCGGCGACCGCATCGTCATCGAAGGCCTCCAACACGCCAAGCCCGGCGAGAAAGTGCAGATCGACGATTCCCCTCTTCCACTTGCCCAGGCCACTGGTCAGTAAGCAGGACGCTTTTTTATGCCGCAGTTCTTTATCGATCGCCCGGTGTTCGCCTGGGTGGTTGCCCTGTTCATCCTGCTGGCTGGCGCCTTGGCCATTCCACAGTTGCCGGTGGCGCAGTACCCCGATGTCGCGCCGCCGCAGATCGAAATCAATGCCGTGTACCCCGGCGCCTCGGCGCAAACCGTGGACGAGAGCGTGGTCAGCCTGATCGAGGAAGAGCTCAACGGCGCCGATCATCTGTTGTATTTCGAGTCCCAAAGCAGCCTCGGCAGCGCCACGATCAAGGCGACTTTCCAGCCGGGCACGAACCCGGAAATGGCCCAGGTGGATGTGCAAAACCGCCTGAAAGTCGTGGAGTCACGCCTGCCGCAAGCGGTCAATCAGCAAGGCTTGCAAGTGGAGAAAGTCTCCGCCGGCTTCCTCCTGCTGATCACCCTGACCTCCACTGACGGCAAGCTCGACGACGTGGCGCTCAGCGATTACCTGGCGCGCAACGTGATGAACGAGATCAAGCGTCTGGACGGTGTCGGCAAGGCTCAGCTGTACGGTGCCGAACGGGCGATGCGGATCTGGATCGACCCGCAGAAGCTGATTGGTTTCAACCTGACACCGGCCGACGTCAACGCGGCCATCGTCGCGCAGAACGCGCAGGTCTCGGCCGGCAGCATCGGCGATCTGCCGACCCGCACCACACAGGAAATCACCGCGACCATTCTGGTGAAAGGCCAGCTGTCGACCCCGGAAGAATTTTCCGACATCGTGCTCAAGGCCAATGCTGACGGTTCGACGGTGCGCATCGGCGATGTGGCGCGGGTCGAGATCGGCAGCCAGGAATATCAGTTCGGCACGCGCCTGAACGGCAAGCCGTCCACCGCCGTCGGCGTGCAGTTGTCGCCCGGCGCCAATGCCCTGAGCACCGCGACGCTGGTGCGGGCGAAGATGGATGAACTGGCGCGCTACTTCCCGGCCAACGTCGAATACAAGATCCCCTACGACACGTCGCCCTTCGTCAAAGTCTCGATCACCAAAGTGGTTTACACCCTGGTCGAGGCGATGGTGCTGGTGTTCGCGGTGATGTTCCTGTTTCTGCAAAACATCCGCTACACGCTGATCCCGACCCTGGTGGTGCCGGTGGCATTGATGGGCACTTTTGCGACCATGCTCGCGCTGGGGTTCTCGATCAACGTGCTGACCATGTTCGGCATGGTGCTGGCCATTGGCATTCTGGTGGACGACGCCATCGTCGTGGTGGAGAACGTCGAGCGGATCATGGTCACCGAAGGCCTGTCGCCGAAAGAGGCGACCCGCAAGGCGATGAAGCAGATCACCGGCGCGATCATCGGCATTACCCTGGTGCTGGTGGCGGTGTTCATTCCGATGGCGTTCATGCAGGGTTCGGTCGGGGTGATTTACCGGCAGTTCTCGTTGTCGATGGCCACCTCGATTCTGTTCTCGGCGTTCCTCGCCCTGACCTTGACCCCGGCGCTCTGCGCAACGCTGCTCAAGCCGATTGCCAAGGGCGACCATCACGCCAAGGGCGGTTTCTTCGGCTGGTTCAACAAGCGCTTCGAGCAACTGACCGAGCGTTATCAGGGCTGGGTCGCCTATGCGCTGAAACGCAGCGGCCGCTACCTGCTGATCTATGGCGTATTGCTGATCGGCCTGGGCCTGTGTTTCAGTCGCCTGCCCTCTTCGTTCCTGCCGGTGGAGGATCAGGGTTACACCATCACCGACATTCAATTGCCGCCCGGCGCGAGCAAGAATCGCACGGTGCAGGTGGTCGAGCAGATCGAAGCCCACAACGCCAAGGAACCCGGCGTTGGCGACAGCACGGTGATCCTCGGCTTCAGCTTCTCCGGCAGCGGGCAGAACGCGGCGCTGGCTTTTACCACGTTGAAAGACTGGTCGGATCGCGGCAACGACGACTCGGCGAGTTCGATTGCCGACCGCGCCAACATCGCGTTCAGCCAGATCAAGGACGCTATGGCGTTCTCGGTCCTGCCGCCACCGGTGGACGGCCTCGGCACCTCCAGCGGTTTCGAGTTCCGCTTGCAGGACCGTGGCGGCCTCGGCCATGCCACGCTGATGCAGGCGCGCACCCAGTTGCTGGCGGCTGCCGAGAAAAGCCCGATCCTGATGAACGTGCGCGAAAGCGCGCTGGCCGAAGCGCCGCAGGTGCAACTGATCGTGGACCGCAAACAGGCGAATGCGTTGGGGGTTTCGTTCGCCGACGTCGGCAGCGTGCTGTCCACTGCTGTCGGTTCGGCCTACATCAACGACTTCCCCAATCAGGGGCGGATGCAACGGGTGGTGGTTCAGGCTGAAGGCGATCAGCGCAGTCAGGTCGCCGATCTGCTGAAGATCCATGTGCGCAACAGCAGCGGGAAAATGGTACCGCTCTCGGCCTTCGTCCAGGCCAAATGGACCCAGGGACCGGCGCAATTGACCCGTTACAACGGCTACCCGGCGATCAGTATTTCCGGCGAACCGAAACCGGGTCACAGCACCGGTGAAGCCATGGCGGAAATCGAACGGCTGGTCGCGCAAGGGCCTGCAGGGTTGGGTCAGGAATGGACCGGGTTGTCGTTGCAGGAACGGCTGTCCGGCAGTCAGGCACCGATTCTGCTCGGCTTGTCGTTGCTGATCGTGTTCCTGTGCCTGGCGGCGTTGTATGAAAGCTGGTCGATTCCGACCTCGGTGCTGCTGGTGGTGCCGCTCGGCGTACTCGGTGCGGTGCTGGCAGTGACCTTGCGCGGAATGCCCAACGACGTGTTCTTCAAGGTCGGGCTCATCACCATCATCGGCCTGTCGGCGAAGAACGCGATCCTGATCATCGAATTCGCCAAGAGCCTGTACGACGAAGGTCACGACCTGATCGACGCCACGCTGCAAGCCGCGCGCCTGCGCCTGCGGCCGATCGTCATGACGTCCCTGGCGTTCATCCTCGGCGTAGTGCCGCTGGCGATCGCCACCGGTGCCAGCTCGGCGAGCCAGCAGGCCATCGGCACCGGGGTGATTGGCGGGATGATCACCGCGACACTGGCGGTGGTGTTTGTGCCGGTGTTTTTTGTGGTGGTGATGAAACTGGTGCGCAAGCGGCATAAAGATCGCTAACCAACATGGCTCATCCCCTGTAGGAGCTGCCGAAGGCTGCGATCCTTTGATCTTGCCTTTCGGCAGTCTTCTGCAACTTCAAAAGATCGCAGCCTTCGGCAGCGCCTACAAAAGCGTGTTTACCTGGGCTATGGTGGGCAGACTTCTGCCTCTGTGAACTCCAATGCCCCTCCTCCCCCGCACCCACCCTCGCCTGTCCGCTGCCGTCACGCTCGGCGTCGCGGTGGGCATTCTGGCTCCGGCCGACTCGATCATCAGCAAAATTCTCTTCGGCTGGAACGCCGGTGTCTGGACCTACCTCCTGCTGATGCTCTGGCTCACTGCACGCTCCAAAGCGCCGGACGTGAAGCGCATCGCCGAGGTCGAAGATGAAAACGCTGGAATGGTGCTGTTCGTGGTGTGCATCGCTGCGATTGCGAGCCTGGCGACCATTGGTTTCGAACTCGCCGGCAGCCGGGAACTGGAAACCACCCGCAAGCTGCTGCACTACGGTTTCACCGCGCTGACCGTGATCGGTTCATGGCTGCTGATCGGGGTGATTTTCAGCGTGCATTACGCCCGTCTGTTCTACACCTGGGATGGAAAAGACCCGGCACTGCGTTTTGCCGAAGGACTGACCACCCCCAATTACTGGGACTTCCTGTATTTCTCGTTCACCATCAGCGCGGCGGTGCAGACTTCCGATGTCGGCGTGGCAACCCGGGATCTGCGCAAGATTGTGCTGGCGCAATCGCTGATCGGTTTTCTGTTCAACACGGCGATCCTCGGCTTTTCGATCAACATCGCCGCAGGCCTGTTCAACTGATTCGTGCACAAACGTTCTAGGCATCGCCCTCGCCACGGGCGTTAAATAAGTCGGCAATCCGTCTCACAGGTGCAGCATGACCACTCACAACTGGATCGACCTGGCCCAGGACGCCGACACCGGCATCGAGACGCTGCGCGCGCATTTCGAGGGCCACGCCTACGATCCGCACTGGCATGACAGCTATCTGGTGGGGGTCACCGAACAAGGGGTTCAGCAGTTCAACTGTCGGCGGGCCAGGCACCAGAGCACGCCGGGCAAGGTGTTCTTGCTTGAGCCGGGTGATATTCATGACGGCGAAGCGCCGACGGTCGACGGTTTCACCTACCGCATGCTGTACCTCGACCCGCAGTGGTTGCAGCGCGAACTCAGCGCTGTTTTCGACAACGCGCCCGACAACAGTCAGTTGAGCTTTGCCAAGACACTGGCCACCGACATACGTCTGGCCAATGCCACCAGCCAAGCATTTCAGGCGCTGCATCAGGGTGAACTGAAAATCGTCCGCCAGACCGCCCTCGACGGTTTGCTCGAACGCCTCACCACTCATTTGCACTGGCGCGCCCGTTACGGCGAGGACCCGCGTTTACCATTGGTGGCGCACAAGGCTCGGGAGTATCTGCACGCCCATGCTCACGAGGACATCGGTCTCGATCAACTCGCCGCCGCAACAGGCGTCGACCGTTTCCGCCTGACCCGCGCTTTCAAGGCTGCCTACGGCATGGCACCCCACGCGTACCTGGTGCAATTGCGCCTGGCCACGGCGAGGCGAATGCTGGCCCGTGGCGAACAACCGGCGGCGGTGGCGATGGCACTGGGGTTTGCCGATCAGAGCCATCTGGGGCGCTGGTTTGTACGGGCTTATGGCCTGACGCCAGCGTTGTATCGCAAGCGCTGCTCAAATCTTCCAGACAGTTGATCGCGGGGTTGTGAAGATCGGCTTCAACGATCTTCAGCGGAGTTTGCCTGCGATGTTGTCCACTTTCCCGACGTTACTGCCCTTCCTGTTGTTTGCGTTCGTGGCGTCGATCACGCCCGGCCCGACCAACATTCTGGTGTTGAGCAACAGCGCCCGCTACGGGCTGGCCGCTGCCGTGCCGATCATTTTCGGCGCCTGTGCCAGTGCTGCGACCATTGTGTTGTTGGTCGGTAGCGGCGCCGGCTCCTCGCTGACCGCGTTGCCCTCGGTGCAAACCGCGATGCAGTGGATCGGCGTGGCCTGGCTGAGTTACCTGTCCTGGCAGATCTTCAGCGCCCCGGCCGAAGCCGTGACCGCGCGGGACACCGATGCCCGACTCGGGTGGGTGGGCGCCGCCGGCCTGCAATTGATCAACCCGAAAACCTGGATGATGGCGCTGGCCGTGGTCAGTGTCTTTGCCGGGGGCGGTGAACAGCGCCTGGTTCACGTGATGTATTTGTCCCTGGCGTTTTTCCTGATATCCCTGCCGTGCCTTGGGGTCTGGGCATTGCTCGGCGCGGGGTCTGCGCAGTGGTTGCGCTCGCCCCGGGCGATGCAACGTTTCAATCGCTGCATGGCTCTGTTGCTGTTGGGTTCGGCCTGGTTGAGTCTTTGGGCCTGAATCCCATTCGTCGGCCATTGTCGGACAATCGACGATGCAGGACTTGACAGTGAATTGGGTTTTGCTGTCTTCTGAAACCGGTTTCAGTGCCATCCCGATCGCACGAACCTTATAACTCCAATAAGAAGGTTTCAGCCCGTGAACGATTTCTCCGCCGCCCAACGCAGCCGCGTCACCATGCTTGATGTTGCCGAGCACGCCAAAGTCTCCAAGGCCAGCGTGTCGCGGTTCATCGGCGATGATCGCGCCTTGCTGTCCGATGCGACGGCCTTGCGCATCGAACAGGCGATTGCCGAATTGGGCTATCAGCCGAACCAGATGGCTCGCGGCCTGAAACGCGGGCGAACCCGCCTGATCGGCATGTTGGTCGCCGACATTCGCAACCCTTATTCGATTGCCGTGATGCACGGGGTGGAAACCGCCTGCCGTCAGCACGGCTACAGCCTGGTGGTGTGCAACACCGACCGCGATGACGAGCAGGAATGCCAGCACCTGGCCCTGCTGCGCTCCTACAACATCGAAGGGCTGATCGTGAACACCCTCGGCCACCACCGCGACGCCTTGCAGGAACTGCATCGGGAAATGCCCCTGGTGCTGGTGGACCGCAAGGTCGAGCACCTTGAAAGCGACATGGTCGGGCTGGACAACCCGCAGGCGGTCGAGATCGCCATGGCCCACCTTGAAGATCGCGGTTATCGCGATGTGCTGATGGTGAGCGAACCATATGACGGCACCAGTTCGCGGATCGAACGCAGCGTCAGCTTCAAGGCGCAGATCGCCCAACGTTCGGCGCTGCGCGGGACGCTGATCGAAACCGGCAGTGAGCTCACGGCACACCTCAAAACCTTTCTCGAGACACCCGGCCCCGGCCCGAAGGCGCTGTTCTGCGCGAACGGGATTGCGGCGCTGGCCGCCACCCATGCGTTGCGCGAGTTGAAGTGCAACCTGTTTGAAGAGATCGGTCTGATTGCCCTCGACGACCTGGATTGGTATCCGCTGGTGGGCAGCGGCATCACCGCCCTCGCCCAACCGACGGCCGAGATTGGCGCGAGCGCGTTTGAGTGCTTGCTCAAGCGTTTGCGTGGGGATGACGGGCCGGTGCGGACCCTGGATTTTTCGGCGCGGTTGATTGAACGGGGGTCGACCCTTGGAAACTGTCGGTGAATGGACCGGCCACATCGCTAGCAGCTAGCTCCCACAGTGGCCCGTGTTCGCAGATCCACTGTGGGAGCTAGTTGCCAGCGATGGGGCCATCACCACACCACCTCATCCTTTTTTTTGAACAAAAATGAAACCGGTTTCAGAGGTCTAGAACAATGCATAAACCACCCGTTTCCATCAGCCTCTCCAGCTACGGCGCCGATCTGGTTCGCCAACGGGGCCAAGGCAGTTTCGTCGATATCCTGTACGCCGCCGGTGCCCACTGCATCGAATGGCGCGAAGAGTTGCTGACGATCGAAGACCCCGCACAACTGGCCGATGCCGCACAGGCCAAGGGCCTCGAAAGCGTGTATTCCTCGCCGATGGAACTGTGGCTGGCCGGGCAGTCGAAACCCAATCCCCAATTGATCACCGCCCTGCAACGCGCCCAGGCTTTCGGTGCCAAATGGCTGAAGGTGTCCCTCGGTTACTTCACGGATACCTGCGACCTCAGGACCCTCGCACAGATCCTCGGCAAAAGCGCCGTGCAGTTGCTGGTGGAAAACGATCAGACCTTGCACGGTGGACGCATCGAACCCTTCCAGCGCTTTTTCGCGGCGGTCGAGCAACACCATCTGCCGATCAACATGACCTTCGACATCGGCAACTGGCATTGGCAGGACCAGTCCGCCAGCAGCGCCGCGCGCCTGCTCGGTCGGCATGTCGGCTACGTACACTGCAAAGCCGTCTCGCGTCGGGCCGACGGCAAACTGGTTGCCATACCGCCTGCCGCCAGCGACCTGCATCTGTGGGAACAACTGTTGCGGCACATGGCCCAAGGCGTAATGCGGGCCGCGGAATATCCACTGCAAGGCGACGACCTGGTGCAGCTCACCACCGAGCATGTCGCCGCCCTCGCCCGCCTCGGCCAACCTTGCGTGGAGAGCGCTCATGCCTGAGATCGATATCCTGTCGTTCGGCGAAACCATGGCCATGTTCGTCGCGGATCACAACGGCGACCTGGCGAACGTCGACCACTTCCACAAGCGCATTGCCGGGGCCGACAGCAACGTCGCCATCGGCTTGTCGCGACTAGGATTCAACGTGGCATGGCTGAGCCGGGTCGGCGACGATTCGCTGGGTCGGTTCGTGATCGACACGCTGAGAAAGGAAGGCATCGATTGCAGCAACGTTGCGATCGATGCTGAACACCCGACCGGGTTTCAGCTCAAGTCGCGCACCGACGATGGCGACGACCCGATGGTCGAGTATTTCCGGCGCGGATCGGCGGCGAGTCACTTGTCGCCGCAGTCGATCCTCCCCGAGTTGCTCAAGGCGCGGCACTTGCACGCCACCGGCATTCCTGCGGCGCTATCGGAAACGGCGCGGCAGATGTCGTTCGAACTGATGACGCGCATGCGCGAGGCCGGGCGCAGTGTGTCCTTCGATCCAAACCTGCGTCCGAGCCTGTGGGCCAGCACGCAACAGATGATTACCGAGATCAACCGCCTCGCCGCCCTCGCCGACTGGGTGCTGCCGGGTTTGAGCGAAGGCCGATTGCTGACCGGCTTCGAAGACCCTGCCGACATCGCGGCGTTTTACCTCGACCGGGGCGCCGAAGCCGTAGCGATCAAGCTCGGCCCCCACGGCGCTTATTACCGCACGCATCTGGATGAAGGTTTCGTGGCGGGCGTGCCCGTGGAAACCGTGGTCGATACCGTCGGTGCCGGTGATGGTTTTGCCGTCGGCATGATCAGCGCGCTGCTGGAAAACCACAGCTTTGCCGACGCCGTGAAGCGCGCCAACTGGATCGGCAGCCGGACGGTGCAGAGTCGGGGGGATATGGAGGGGTTGCCGACCCGTTCCGAAATGTCCGCCGAATTCGAAACCGCTCTCGCCAGCAGGCTGGCTCCCACAGGGGATTTGTGTCGCCTACAGATCCAGTGTGGGAGCTAGCCTGCTAGCGATGAGGCCTGCTCAATCACCGAAGATTTGAACCCGTTACCTGCTGCGACAAAAACAACAAGCTCAGGAGCACCATCATGAAAACCGCAACGCTTGCCGCCCGCCGCTGGTGGTACATCATGCCCATCGTCTTCATCACCTACAGCCTGGCGTACCTGGACCGCGCCAACTACGGCTTCGCGGCCGCCTCCGGGATGGCCGCCGACCTGATGATCACGCCCGGCCTGTCGTCGATGCTCGGCGCACTGTTCTTCCTCGGTTACTTTTTCTTCCAGGTGCCGGGGGCGATCTACGCGCAAAAGCACAGCGTGAAGAAGCTGATCTTCGTCAGCCTGATCCTCTGGGGCAGCCTGGCCACCTTGACCGGGATCGTCTCCAACGCCTACTGGCTGATCGTCATTCGCTTCATGCTCGGGGTGGTCGAAGCCGCCGTGATGCCGGCGATGCTGATTTACCTGTGCCACTGGTTCACCCGCGCCGAACGCTCCCGGGCCAACACCTTCCTGATTCTCGGCAACCCGGTAACCATGCTCTGGATGTCGGTGGTGTCGGGTTATCTGGTGCAGCATTTCAGCTGGCGCTGGATGTTCATCATTGAAGGCTTGCCGGCCGTGCTCTGGGCATTTATCTGGTGGCGTCTGGCCGATGATCGTCCGGCCGAGGCCAAGTGGCTCAGCGACCAGGAAAAGCAGGATCTGGAAAGCGCCCTCGCCGCCGAACAGGTCGGCATCAAAGCCGTGAAGAACTACGCCGAAGCCTTCCGCTCACCGAAAGTGATCATCCTGGCCTTGCAGTTTTTCTGCTGGAGCATCGGCGTCTACGGTTTCGTGCTGTGGCTGCCGTCGATCCTCAAGGCCGGCGCGCAAATGGACATGGTCGAAGCCGGCTGGCTCTCCGCGCTGCCGTACCTGGCGGCGGTCATCGGCATGCTGCTGGTGTCCTGGGGTTCGGACAAACTGCAAAAGCGTAAACGCTTTGTCTGGCCGCCGCTGCTGATCGCCTCGATTGCCTTCTACGGATCGTACGCGCTGGGCGCCGAACACTTCTGGTGGTCGTACACCCTGCTGGTGATTGCCGGCGCCTGCATGTACGCACCGTACGGACCGTTCTTCGCGATCATTCCGGAAATCCTCCCGGCCAACGTGGCAGGCGGTGCGATGGCGTTGATCAACAGCATGGGCGCGTTGGGTTCTTTTGGCGGTTCCTATCTGGTCGGTTACCTGAACAGCTCCACCGGTTCACCCGGCGCGTCATACCTGCTGATGAGCGGCGCACTGATGCTTTCGGTGGTGCTGACGATTTTCCTCAAACCCGGTGCAAGTGACCGGGAGCGTCCCTCGGTTGCGGTAACGCGCCCAACCGCCGCCCATCCTTGAATTGATGCAGAGATGAATACGATGAAAAAGCAGGTTGTGTTGTACAAGAAACTTTCGCCGCTGCTGATGGCTCGGCTGCATGAGCAGACGGAGGTGACGCTGATCGACAATCTCGACGCCGACGGGCTCGCGCAACTGCGTGAGGCCCTGCCCCGCGCCGAAGGCTTGCTCGGTGCCAGCCTGAAACTGGACGCTGGGTTGCTCGACCTTGCGCCAGATCTGCAAGCCATCGCCAGCGTCTCGGTGGGTGTCGACAACTACGACATCGACTACCTGACCGAGCGGCGCATCCTGCTCAGCAACACCCCGGATGTGCTCACCGAAACCACCGCCGACACCGGTTTCGCGCTGATCCTGGCGACGGCCCGGCGCGTGGTGGAACTGGCGAACATGGTTCGCGCCGGCCAGTGGAAACGCAACATCGGCCCTGCACAGTTCGGCACTGATGTGCACGGTAAAACCCTGGGCATCATCGGCATGGGGCGGATTGGCGAAGCGCTGGCCCAGCGCGGGCATTTCGGTTTCGGCATGCCGGTGATCTATCACAGCCACTCGCCGAAACCGGCGATTGAGCAGCGCTTCAAGGCGCAGTACCGCAGCCTTCCGGAGCTGTTGCAACAGGCCGATTTCGTTTGCCTGACCTTGCCACTGACCGCTGAAACCGAAGGATTGATCGGCGCCGAGCAATTTGCGCTGATGCGTCCGGAAACCATCTTCATCAATATTTCACGGGGCAAAGTCGTGGACGAAGCAGCGCTGATCGAGGCATTGCGTTCGGGGCAGATTCGCGCGGCGGGGCTGGATGTGTTCGAGCGTGAACCGTTGCATCCAGACTCGGCGCTGTTGCAGTTGAACAACGTGGTGGCGACGCCGCACATTGGCTCGGCGACCCATGAAACGCGGGAAGCGATGGCCACGTGTGCGGTAGACAACCTGTTGACGGCGCTGGCGGGTGGGCGGCCGAAGAATCTGGTGAATGAGCGGGCGTGGCAGGGCTGAGGGGCTTGGAGTTTGTCAGATAGCTATCGCTAGCTGCTCCCACATTGGATCTGTGGCGTTCACAAAACCTTGTGGGAGCGGGCTTGCCCGCGATGAGGCCCGCACAGACAACGCAAATGTCTCAGGCCCGCCGCGCCTCAAGAAGATCCGCCGCACACAACGCAATCCGCCGACACGCATCCGCCAGTTTCTGCCGATCGACCACCAGCCCGATCCGGATATGCCCCGCCGCGCTCGGCCCGAACGCTTCGCCGGCCAGCACTGACACACCATAGCCCTCCAGCAGCCGCTCGGCGAAGTGCTGGGCAGTCAGCCCGGTCTGGCGCACATCGACCATCACGAACATCCCGCCATCCGGCCGTACCGCCCGCAAACCCGGGCACGCGTTCAGGCTCGCGCACACCAGGTCGCGACGCTGACGGTATTCCTCCCGCATCATTGCCACTTCCGGCAGATTCCCGTCCAGCGCGACTTGCGCCGCGTTCTGCACAAAATCCGGGATGCCAAACAGCATGCACAACGACAGGTGTTCCAGATGGTCGATCAAGGTTTTCGGCCCGATCACCCAGCCCACTCGCCAGCCGCTCATGGCGTGGGATTTGGACAGGCTGTCGATCGTCGCGGTCCGCTCGGCCATGCCCGGCAGACTGGCCGGGCTGATGTGCTCGCCTTCGTACAACAGATCGCTGTAGACCTCGTCACTGATCAGCCACAGGTTGTGCCGAACACAGAGCGACGCCAGTTCCTGCCAGAGCATCAGCGGCAAGCTGGCGCCGGAAGGGTTGTTGGGACTGTTGAGCAACATGGCACGGGTTTTCGGCGTAATCAGCGCCGCGACATCCGCCGGATCAACCCGAAAGCCGTTCTCCGGACGCACCGGCACCGGCACCACCCGGGCGCCGCATGCGCCGAACACGCCTTCATAGGTCACGTACATGGGTTCGGCGACGATCACTTCGTCGCCAGGATCGAGCAGGCATTGCACGACCGAATACACCCCGCATTGCGCGCCGGGCATCACGATCACTTCATCGACATCCACCGTCTGTCCACTGCGCCGCCGATGACGGCTGACGATGCTGTCGCGCAGCCCGCGACTGCCGCGTACTTCTGCGTAATGGGTATCGCCGGCCAACAGGCTGTCGATGCACGCCTGAACGATGGGTCGCGGCGTATCGAAGTCCGGATCACCCACCGACAGCAGCAACACATCGACGCCTTGCTCTCGTAACTCCAATGCTCGGTAATGAATTTGCCAGGCCGCAGCGCCGTCGCCGGCGATTCGTTGGGTCAAGGCTGAGTAGCGCATGTATTTCTCCAGTCGCGCGTGTTCCTAGCCTCAACCCTATCTCAAATCACGAAACGCGCCACCATTGCATTCAAATCAACGGCCAGGCGCGACAGTTCGTGGGTAGCGGCACTGGTCTGATTGGCTCCGGCAGCGGACTGGGTGGCGAGGTCGCGGATGTTCACCAGGTTGCGATCGACTTCACGGGACACCTGCGCCTGCTCTTCGGACGCGCTGGCAATGACCAGGTTGCGTTCGTTGATCAAGTGGATCGACTGGGTGATCTGCTCCAGCGCAATACCGGCGGCACGGGCCATTTCCAGGGTGCTTTGGGTGCGCTGATTGCTTTGCTGCATCGACGACACCGCCTCGCCGGTGCCGTTCTGAATGCCGGCGACCATCTTCTCGATTTCCTGAGTCGATTGCGCAGTGCGATGCGCCAACGCCCGGACCTCGTCCGCCACCACCGCAAAACCACGCCCGGCTTCACCGGCGCGGGCCGCTTCGATCGCCGCGTTCAGGGCCAGCAGGTTGGTCTGTTCGGCGATGGCACGGATCACGTCCAGCACCTTGCCGATATCCCGGCCTTGCGTCGCCAGGCCTTCGATCATCAGCGAGGTGTTTTGCACGTCGTGGGTCATGGTCTGGATGGCGTCGACGGTTTCCACCACGCGGTCGCGACCTTCGCGGGCGGCCTGGGTCGACTGGTTCGAGGCTTCCGAGGTCGATACGGCGTTGCGCGCCACTTCTTCCACGGCCGCAGTCATTTCGTTGACGGCGGTAGCGGCCTGTTCGATTTCGTTGTTTTGCTGTTGCAGGCCGCGGGACGCTTCTTCGGTCACGGCGCTGAGTTCTTCGGCGGCAGCGCCCAGTTGCGTGGCGGAGCCGGCGATCTGCTCGATGGTTTTGCGCAGGTTGCCTTGCATGGTGGACAAGGCGCCGAGCAACCGGGCCGGCTCGTCCTTGCCATCGATTTCAATGGCTTTGGTCAGGTTACCGCCGGCGATGGTTTCCGCTGCCTGCACCGCACGGTTCAACGGCGTGACGATGCTGCGGGTCAGCAGCCAGGCCAACAGCACGGTCATGAGCGCCGCCACCACGGACACCCCGATGATTCCGTTCACGGCGGTGTTGTAGTTGTCTTCGGCGACGAGCCCTGCTGCTTTGGCGCCCTCGGTGTTGTAAGTCACCAATCGATTGAGCTGTTCGCCCATTTTGTCCGTGCCGTCCTTGATCCGTGTATTGATCAGGGTGCGCATCTCGTCAAGTCTGTTCTGGCGCGACAGGTCCAACATTTCGCGCTGGGCTTGCATGTATTTATCCAGGGTTGCGCTGAACTCCTTGTACAGCGCCGCTTCGTCCGGGACCATCGGCAATGCGGCGTAGCTGGCCTGAGCCTTGAGTGCCTTGTCGGTCAACACGCCGATACGGGTTTCAGCTTCCTGCAAACTGGCCGGCTCGCGGTTGACCAGGATGCGGAACGACAGAATGCGCATGCGCAGGATATTTTCGGTGACATTGCCCAGGAAGCCGACGCTGGGCAGTTGGGTGCTACCCATGTCGATCGAGGACTGGCGGATGATCGACATGCGGTTGACCGCAAACACACCCAGCACAATCACCAGCAAGGCAATGAAGGCGAAACCCAGGAAAGCTCGAGGCGCGATATTCAGATTACGCAAGGACATAGGACGATACTCGGGGGATAGAGGCTTCGAGCATCCTTGCCGTGATCACTGGCGGGCGGGCATAGAAGCGCACCGTTCAGGCTGGCGCCACTGTTGTAATAGGTTTGTGTGCGCCTGATAGCTGTATCGGCTGGGGTTGAGGATTTTTGCGCGGATTTGCGAAATATTTTTCAAGGGGGCACAAGTGTTTCACCGATGAAACACATGGCGATCAGAACATTGTGGCGAGGGAGCTTGCTCCCGCTCGGGTGCGCAGCAGCCGCCGTTTTTGGGGCCGCTTCGCAGCCCAGCGGGAGCAAGCTCCCTCGCCACAAAGAGGTGCCAGGCTGGATGACAGGGTCAGGTTTTGCGTGCAGCAATTTGCCAGACGCGCGCAATATCGCTCGCCCGTTCACACAACAACCGGGGAGCCTCGGTGCACGCTTGTTCCAGTGTCATCGGCCCGCTCGCCAAGGCAAACGCGGCATCGATGCCATGCTCGTACAAGGCCTGATAGCCCTCACCCAACGTGCCGGCGATGACGATCACCGGCACACCGTGTTGCCGAGCGATTCGCGCCACACCAAACGGTGTCTTGCCGCGCAAGGTTTGCGCATCGAAACGGCCTTCGCCGGTGATCACCAGGTCGGCGTCCTTCACCGCCTCGGCCAGGCCAACCAGTTCGGCGACCACTTCAACGCCGGCCTTGAACTGCGCGCCGAGAAACGCCTTGGCGCCAAACCCCAGACCGCCCGCTGCGCCGCTACCGGGTTCGTCGCGTACGTCTTTGTTGAGGACTTGGGCGCACAGCTCGGCAAAGTGTCCGAGTGCACGATCCAGTTGTTCGACCTGCTCCGGCGTTGCGCCTTTTTGTGGGCCGAAAATCGCAGAGGCGCCGTGAGGGCCGCACAGCGGATTGTTGACGTCGGCGGCGATATCGAAGCGCACTCGGGCCAGACGCGGATCAATGTCACTCAGATCGATGCGGGCCAGTTGCGCCAGCGCCAGACCGCCCGGCGCCAGGGGTTCGCCCTGGGCATCCAGCCACTTCACGCCCAGGGCTTGCATCGCCCCGGAACCGCCGTCGTTGGTGGCGCTACCACCAATCGCGAGGATCACTCGTTGCGCGCCGGCATCGAGCGCGGCGCGAATCAGCTCGCCGGTGCCGAACGTGCTGCTGATGCACGCATCACGCTGCGCAGGCGGAACGAGTTGCAAGCCACTGGCCTCGGCCATTTCGATAATTGCGGTCAGGCTCTGTGGCAACCAGCCCCACGCAGCGTCGACCGTTGTGCCCAGCGGGCCTCGGACGTTGGTACGACGCAGTTGGCCATCACAGGCCGCCAGAACCGACTCGACCGTCCCTTCCCCGCCGTCGGCCATCGGGCATTTGACCAACTGCGCATCGGGCCATACTTGCCCCAACCCGAGGGCAATGGCATCGGCCACACCCTGGGCACTCAGGCTGTCCTTGAACGAATCGGGGGCGATGACGATCTTCATGCGAGTTCTCCAGTTCCAAGGCCCTCATGCTGCCAGCAGGCCAGAACAATAACGCCGGTCCGCTGCACAAGCGCCAGGGAGGATTATTGTTCATTTCTACAAAACCTGTGATCCAGTCAGCATTGATGCTGGAGGCGAAGGTGTTCTTGAGATCACCATCGACGCTAGCGCCTACGTCACGTGCGGCGCATCTGTTTGTGGGAGCAGTTGTACGCCGAGGTAAAGGGCGAGCATGCCATCGAGTCTCAACGGATCCACGCCACTAAGCTCGGCAATCCGCTCCATGCGATAACGCAAACTGTTGCGATGAATCCCCAACGCATCGGCACAGGCCTGGCTCTGGCCGTCGTGATCGCACCAGCTGCGCAGGGTCGCCAGCAGTTGACCATTACCGTCCTTGGCGATGACTTTGCGCAGAGGTTTGAGCAGTTCGTCCAGCGCATCGTCGTTGCGGTGCCGCCAGAGCATCACCGGCAGGCGATAACGGGTCAGTGTCAGCAAGCGCGAATGCGGCAGGACATCACGCCCGTAGGCCAGCAAGTCGCCAACCCGCCGATAGCAACGGCGCAAGCCCGACAAACCATCCGCCTGCCCGCCCACGGCGATGCGCAAGATATTCCAGCCAAGGCCGTCGAGCTTTTCCAGCAGCCGGTCGTTTTCGATTGCCTGGCTCGCCGGTCGGCACCACAGCAACGAAGACTTGGCCGAACTCACGCACCAACTGTCCGGGTAACGCGAGGTCAGCCAGGCGCTGAGTGCCTCGACGGTTTGCCCCGGTCCGTGTTCCGTCCCCAGCTCGAACAGATACGGAACCCGTGTCATCTGCGGTTTGAGCCCAAGCTGCTGCGCTTCATCGATCAGCCGCGGCGACTCCCCCGCCTCGCTCAGCAGCAGTGCCAGCAGGTCGTCGCAACGCTGGCGCCGCCATTGTTGCTCGGCTTGCTGGTTGCGCTGGCCTACCAGCATCTCGGCGGTCATGCGCACCAGTTCGGCATAGGTGCGCAATTGCTCAGGCTCACCGGTGATGCCCAACACGCCGATCAAGCGTTGGTCGAGCAATAGCGGCAGGTTGATCCCCGGTTGCACACCTTTGAGATGGACCGCCGTTTGCGCATCGATTTCCACCACGCGCCCGTTGGCCAGCACCAGTTGCGCGCCTTCGTGCCGGGTGTTGACCCGCTCGGGCTCACCGCTGCCGAGTATCAACCCCTGGCTGTCCATGACGTTGACGTTGTACGGCAGGATGGCCATCGCCCGGTCGACGATGTCCTGGGCCAGGTCGTGATCGAGTTCGAACATAGGCGTAATCCTTGGAGGCGTAATGGATCAGGGTTGTTCACCCGCACAGGGCTGGATGACAAACCCTGTGCTCAGGCACAAAGACAGCAACCATAAGGGTGGCCGAGACTCTCAGGGCGATCAACGTTACCCTTTGCATCGCAAAAAATCATAATAAAGAGAGAGCCCGCCATGTCACAGAGCGCCGCCGCTACCCAGGCCATCGTTGACGAAAAAAATGCCGTCTACAAACGCATTACCCTGCGTTTGATCCCCTTCATTTTCATCTGCTACCTGTTCAACTACCTCGACCGGGTGAACGTTGGATTTGCCAAGCTGCAGATGCTCGACGCACTGAAATTCAGCGAAACCGTGTATGGCCTCGGGGCCGGCATCTTCTTTATCGGCTACGTGCTGTGCGGCGTGCCAAGCAATCTGGCGTTGACCAGATTCGGCCCGCGCCGCTGGATCGCGCTGATGATGATCGTCTGGGGCACGCTGTCGACCTGCCTGCTGTTTGTCACCACCCCGACCGAGTTCTACACCTTGCGCCTGTTCACCGGCGCGGCCGAAGCCGGGTTCTTCCCGGGCGTGGTGTTGTACCTCTCGCAGTGGTTCCCGACCTTCCGTCGTGGTCGCATCATGGCGCTGTTCATGTCGGCAATCCCGGTGTCCGGCCTGCTCGGCAGCCCGTTTTCCGGCTGGATCCTCAACCACTTCGCCGCAGGCCAGGGTGGTTTGGCCGGCTGGCAGTGGATGTTCCTGCTGCAAGGCATTCCGACCGTGATCCTCGGCGCCCTCGCCTACTTCCTGCTCAGCGACAGTTACGCCAACGCCAAGTGGCTCACGCCGTTCGAGCGCTCGGTGCTGGAAGCCGACCACGCCGAAGACCTGGCCAACAAACCGAAAACCACCACCGACTCGCTGCTGGCGGTGTTCAAGAACCCGGCGATCTGGGCCTTTGGCTTGATCTACTTCTGCATCCAGAGCGGCGTGTACGCGATCAACTTCTGGCTGCCGTCGATCATCAAGAACCTGGGTTTCAGCGATAACCTGGTGATTGGCTGGTTGAGTGCCATTCCGTATCTGCTGGCGGCGCTGTTCATGCTGATGGTCGGCCGCTCGGCGGACTTGCGCAAAGAACGTCGCTGGCATTTGGTGGTGCCGATGCTGATGGGCGCTGTCGGCCTGCTGATCGCGGTGAACTTCGCCACCACGCCAGCCATTGCGATTCTCGGCCTGACCATCGCCACCATGGGCGCCCTCACCGGCCTGCCGATGTTCTGGCCGGTGCCGACCGCACTGCTGAGCGCCGGCGCTGCGGCGGGTGGGTTGGCATTGATCAATTCCATGGGCCAGATGGCGGGTTTCCTTAGCCCGTACCTCGTGGGCTGGGTCAAGGACAGCACCGGCTCGACCGACGCCGCGCTGTACCTGCTGGCAGGCGTGATTGTCTGCGGTAGTTTGCTGGCATTGCGCATGACACGCACCTTGCGCGTCTGATAGACGCAGATCCAGCGTGGGAGCGGGCTTGCTCGCGAAGGCGTCGTATCAGGCAACTCAATATTGACTGACACACCGCTTTCGCGAGCAAACCCGCTCACACATTTTTGATTCGGGAATGTTCGATAATTCACTTTGATCCGCGCGGTTGTTCTGGTATTTGATTGAGCCTTTCCCACCGGTAAAAGGATTTCGTCATGAGCTATCGCACGCTGGGTCATTCGGGTTTGCAGGTGTCCACCCTGACCCTGGGCACCATGATGTTCGGCGAACAGACCAGCACCGAAGATTCCCTGCGGATCATCGACAAGGCCTGGGACCAGGGCATCAATTTCATCGACACTGCCGACGTCTACACCGGCGGCCGTTCCGAGGAAATCGTCGGCGAAGCGATTGCCGGCAACCGCCATGAATGGGTGCTCGCCACCAAGGTCGGTTTCGGCCCGGTGGACGGCGTGCCAAACCGCAGCGGCCTGAGCCGCAAGCACATCTTCAACGGCATCGATGCCAGCCTGACGCGCCTCGGCACCGACTACCTCGACATCTATTACCTGCACCGCGAAGACCACAACACGCCGCTGGACGTCACGGTGTCGGCCATCGGCGATCTGATTCGCCAGGGCAAAATCCGCTATTGGGGCTTGTCGAACTACCGTGGCTGGCGCATCGCCGAGGTGATCCGCATTGCCGACAAGCTGGGTGTTGACCGCCCCGTCATCAGCCAGCCGTTGTACAACATCGTCAACCGCCAGGCCGAAACCGAACAGATCACCGCCGCGCAAACCTATGGCCTGGGCGTTGTGCCCTACAGCCCGCTGGCGCGCGGCGTGCTCAGCGGCAAATACGCGCCGGATGTGACACCGGATGCCAACAGCCGCGCCGGACGCGCCGACAAACGTATTCTGGAAACGGAATGGCGCGTGGAATCCCTGCGCATCGCCCAGCAGATCCAGCAATACACGCAAGGTCGTGGCGTGGGCATCGTCGAGTTCGCGATTGCCTGGGTGCTGAACAACAGCGCCGTCACCTCCGCCATTGTCGGGCCGCGCACCGAAGAACAATGGGACGCCTACACTAAGGCGCAGGCGGTGAAGATCACGGCGGAGGACGAAGCGTTTATCGACTCGCTGGTGACGCCGGGGCATGCGTCGACGCCGGGGTTCAATGATGTGAGTCATTTCGTATCCGGCCGTAAGCCCCGCAATACCTGAAGCAACACAGACCTAATGTGGGAGCGAGCCTCCTCGCGATAGCGCCAGATCAATCAACCGGGATGTTGAATGTCAGGCACTCATCGCGAGCAGGCTCGCACACAATGGATCGGTGTTGATCGATCGGACAATATTCGACCGCAAAACCACGTATCCTCCGCCCCCGTTTCACCTTCGACTTCGCGAGGACAGTTTGTCTAAAGGTATCGCTCTATCGGTTTCGGCCTCGGTGCTGTTTGCCGTCATGTACTACTACACCTCTCTGCTCACCCCATTGAGCGGTGTGGAAATTTTCGGTTGGCGAATGTTGCTGACGGTGCCGTGCATGACCGTGTTCATGGTGGTGTCCGGGGAATGGAAGCGCGCGGTAGAGATTGTCCAGCGAGCCGCCGCCCAGCCGAAACTGATCGCAGGCCTGATCGCCTCTTCTGCCCTGCTCGGCGTGCAGCTCTGGCTGTTCATGTGGGCACCGCTCAACGGCTACAGCCTCGATGTTTCGCTGGGCTATTTCCTGCTGCCATTGACCATGGTCCTGACCGGCCGACTGGTCTACGGGGAGCGCCTGTCCTACCTGCAAAAGATTGCGGTATTTTTCGCCTGCCTCGGGGTGATCAACGAGGTGTATCAGGTCGGTGGTTTTTCCTGGGCGACCTTGCTGGTGTGCGTCGGCTATCCGACCTACTTCATCCTGCGCAAGCGTCTGGCGACGGACAACCTGGGCGGCTTATGGCTGGACATGGCACTCACGCTGCCCGTGGCCTTCTGGTTCGTACAGACCGGTGAGCAAGGTTTCAGTGTGTTTGACCAGCACCCGTGGCTGTCACTGCTGATCCCGATTCTCGGTGTGATCAGTGCCTCGGCACTGGTGATCTACATTATCGCCAGCCGACTGCTGCCGTTCAGCCTGTTCGGGCTGTTGAGCTATGTCGAGCCGGTGCTGTTGCTGGGCGTTGCGTTGCTGCTCGGGGAAAGCATCAAGGCGGGGGAATGGCTGACCTATATACCGATCTGGTTGGCGGTGCTGGTGTTGGTGTTTGAAGGGTTCAAACACCTGATGCGACAGCGCAGGCCTTAAGTACATACAAAACAAATGTGGGAGCGAGCCTGCTCGCGATGAGGGCCTGACATTCAACATCTCTGTTGACTGATCTGGCGCTATCGCGAGCAAGCTCGCTCACAGTTTTATCAGTGAATCAACTTAGTCGGTGGACAATACACCACGACGAACCTGATCTCGCTCGATCGATTCGAACAACGCCTTGAAGTTGCCTTCGCCGAAGCCATCGTCGCCTTTACGCTGGATGAACTCGAAGAACACCGGGCCCATCAGGGTTTCAGAGAAGATCTGCAACAGCAGACGCTTGTCGCCCGACTCGGACGAACCGTCCAGCAGAATGCCCCGCGCTTGCAGTTGATCAACCGGCTCGCCGTGGTTCGGCAAACGCCCTTCGAGCATTTCGTAATAGGTTGCCGGTGGCGCGGTCATGAAGCGCATGCCGATGCTTTTCAGATGATCCCAGGTCTTGATCAGGTCATCGCTGAGGAAGGCAACGTGCTGGATGCCCTCGCCATTGAACTGCATCAGGAACTCTTCGATCTGCCCGGCCCCCTTGGACGACTCTTCGTTCAACGGAATGCGGATCATGCCGTCCGGCGCGGTCATCGCCTTGGAGGTCAGGCCGGTGTATTCGCCCTTGATGTCGAAGTAGCGGATTTCACGGAAGTTGAACAGCTTCTCGTAGAAGTTCGCCCAGTACGCCATGCGACCGCGATATACGTTGTGGGTCAGGTGGTCGATGATTTTCAGGCCGGCGCCAACCGGGTTGCGATCAACTCCTTCGATAAACACGAAGTCGATGTCGTAGATCGAGCTGCCTTCACCAAAACGGTCGATCAGGTACAGCGGCGCGCCGCCGATGCCTTTGATCGCTGGGAGGTTCAGTTCCATCGGGCCGGTTTCGATGTGGATCGGCTGGGCGCCGATTTCCAGCGCGCGTTTGTAGGCCAGTTGCGAATCCTTGACGCGGAACGCCATGCCGCACACCGACGGGCCGTGCTCGGCTGCGAAGTAAGAAGCGACGCTGTGGGGTTCGTTATTGAGGATCAGGTTGATCGCGCCCTGGCGATACAGGTGCACGTCCTTGGAGCGGTGGGTCGCCACTTTGGTGAAGCCCATGATCTCGAAGATCGGCTCCAGCGTGTTCGGGGTTGGCGATGCGAATTCGATGAATTCAAAGCCCATCAGGCCCATTGGGTTTTCGTATAAATCTGCCATTTTGGCGCCTCATCATTTTTTAGAATTAACGTAACGTTAGTTTCAAGAAATGCTGAAGCCGGCGGGTGGCGCACAGGAGATGCCCCGCACGCTGCGGGCGAGGAAATCACCGTAGATCAATTGAAACCCGAAACTTTTCATTGTCGACCCAAGGCTGATACGGGCGAGGCTTCTGCTGCCAGAAGACGATTATTCTTATATGCGTAACCGGATTCTACACAGCGTAAACAGATTTGTCCGTCTTCTGTATCAAATCCCCTTTCTCCCTGCTCGCGCAAGGGGTTTGTTGCACAGGAAAATCCCCGCCAGGATCAAGCCGCCGCCCAGACACATCACCAGGGTCAGTTGCTCACCCAACAGCAATGCACCGAGGATGACTGCGGTCAGCGGGTTCAACGCAATGAACACGCCGGCACGGGTCGCGCCGATTTTTCGGATGCCATCGTAATAGCCGATGTACGCCAGTGCCGAGCCCAAAACACCCAGGTACATCAGGCTCAACCATTGCTGCGCCCCCAGGCTGAGCAACGCCGCGATGCTCACCTCGCCCCTGACGGCACTGACGGCACTGACGACCCAGAGCATCACCGTGCCGAGCAGGATCGAATACGTCACGGTTTGCATCGGCCCCAAGGTCTGATTCAGGCCTTTGGCGCACAGCGAATAAACTCCCCAGCTCAGTACGCAGCCAAAAATCAGCAGATCACCGATCCACGCATCGGCATGGCCGGCCAGCAATTGCGGGTTGCGACTGATGATCACCAGGCTCGCACCGACGATGCAGATCGCGATTCCGGCGACCTTTACCCGACTCAAGCGCTCCTTGAACAGCAGCCACGAGGCCAATCCGATGACCGCCGGGTTCAGCGCCACGATCAACGACGCCCGGGAGGCATTGATGTAATGCAGCCCATAAAAGAAGCACAGGTTGTAGAAGAAGATGCCAAATAACCCCAGCAGCGACAGTTGCAGCCACTGCCCGGGGCTGGGGCGCGCCAGCGGCACGCGGGCCACCAGCAAAAACAGCAGCAGCGCCCCGCTCGCCAGCAGGAATCGCAGGCTGGCGGCGAACAACGGGCTAAGGCTGTCCGCCAGAAAACGCCCGGCGACGAAGGTGCCGCCCCAGATCATGGTGACGGCAGCGAGTTTGAAATACACCGCCACCTCGGAGTGCTCCGGCACCCTGTGTTCATACGCAGTCATAAGTCCCCGGATTGAGAAGTCGAACAGATGACGTATCATTTATCTAATACTTGATCATCGTAAAATGAGTAAACACTCATGACCCTCACCCAACTGGAGATCTTCTCGCTGGTGGCCGAACTTCACGGCTTCACGGCGGCAGCCCATCGTCTGGGAATTTCGCAATCTGCGGTGTCACACGCCCTCAAGTCTCTGGAGCAGGAGTTGGGCGTCGAACTGCTGCGGCGGCATCAATCCCGGGTCGAACTCAGCGACATCGGCCAACAGCTGTTGCTGCGCGCTCGGGCGATGCTCGGGCTGGCCAACACCTTGCGTCAGGAAGCGGCCGATGCCCGCGGCATGAAACGCGGCACGCTGCGCATCGGATCGTTCGGTCCGACCTCATCGATCAAGTTGTTGCCAAAGATCCTGCAGCACTACCGCGCCGCTCACCCTGGCATCGAGGTCCACATTGATGAAGGTCCCGACCGCCAGGTGATCCAGTGGCTGGAAGAACGACGCATCGACATCGGCTTTGTGGTGTTGCCCCAGGAGCGCTTCGACACCTTCGCACTGATCGAAGACCAAATGGTCGCGTTACTGCCCGCCGATCATCCACTGGCGGATCGCGATAGCGTGAGCCTGGACGATTTGTGCCACGACCCCTTCGTGCTGACCGAAGCCGGTTCTTCGGAACTGGTATCGCGGTTATTCAGTGCCGCGCGACTGACACCTAACATTCGCTTTCGCTGCTCGCAACTGCTGAGCACGCTGGACACTGTGGCTCGAGGGGATGCCTTGACGGTGGTCGCTGAAGGCTCACTGCCCGATCACCACGATGATCGCTATGTCAAAAAACCGCTGTTGCCAGCGGTCGCTCGCCAGGTGGGTCTGGCGGTGCTCGACCGGCGCCAGTCTTCACCGGCAGCGCTGGCCTTTATCAAACTGGCTACAAGTCTGGACTTGCGTTGAACGGCACAAGCCTTGAAGGCCAACTATCATGGCCTCTGACCGAACTCTTCATGGGAGGCATGCCGTTGTCCTGCCAGCATTTGAGAGCCCTATTTCATCGTTACAGGTTTCGCGAATGCCACTGACTGTCAAAACTCGCCGCAAACGTGGCACCCGGATTGTCGTGACGGTATTGAGCGGTTTGCTCCCGATACTGCTGGGGGTCGCCATTCTTTACTGGCAGGCTGAACGTGCACTTTCGCAAAACGCCCAACTGACCGCCGAAGAAGCCATCCGCCAATTCGAGCTGATGCTCGACAACACCGCCCAGGCCGCTCGCGAGTTATTGCCGCTGGCCGGCCAATCCTGCAACGACGTCAAACTGGCCTTGCGCGAACAGGTCACCCGCCGTCCGTTCGTGCGCTCGACGAATCTGGTCTGGGACGACAACCTCTATTGCAGTTCGTTGTTTGGTGACTATCAGGAAAAGGTCAACGCCGGGGACTACGCCCAAGGCAGGTTATGGCTCATGAACGGCAACCCCGTCACGCCCAATACCGCGTTGCTGGTGTACCGGCTCAGCGAAGGAAAACAGGGAGCGCTGAGCACGCTGGACGGTTATCACTTGAGTAACGTCTTGCGCCTGATTGGTCGTAAGACATTGCTGATGCTGCAAGTCGGTCCAAGCTGGTTGTCGGCTGACGGCAAGGTTCACGAAGACGCCCCGCCCGCCCTGCCCGTCGCTGAAAGCAAAATGATGTCCTCGCGTTACGCCTTCACTGTCGCGGCGGGTTTCCCTGAGGGCGAGACCTGGCGCTACATGAGCAGCGAGTATCCGCCGCTGTTCAGCTTGCTGATCTTTTTTGGCGTGGTGTCCGGCCTGATTGGGCATGTTGTGCAAAAGCGTTCGACTTCACCCAGTCATGAACTGCAGCGTGCACTGGAGGCGGCGGAGTTCGTTCCGTATTTTCAGCCGGTGGTGCATGGCACGAACAAGAAGTGGTCCGGCACCGAAGTGTTGATGCGCTGGAATCATCCGAAGGAAGGCCTGGTGCGCCCTGACCTGTTCATCCCGTTTGCCGAGCACTCCGGCCTGATCGTACCGATGACTCGCTCACTGATGCAGCAAACGGCGCAATGGCTGGGGCCTGTCTCTTCCACGTTCGAGGAGCCGTTTCACATCGGCATCAACATTACGGCCAGCCACTGCAAGGACCTGGAACTGGTCAAGGATTGCACGGAGTTTCTCGGTGCCTTTACGCCGGGCTCCGTCCACCTGGTGCTGGAACTGACCGAGCGCGAACTGATCGAGCCCACCGCTATCACGTTGCAGTTGTTCGAGCAGCTTCACGCGCTGGGTGTGATGATCGCCATCGACGACTTTGGCACCGGTCACTCAAGCCTGGGTTACTTGCGCCAGTTCAACGTCGACTTCCTGAAAATCGACCAGAGCTTTGTCGCCATGATCGGCGCTGACGCCCTTTCCCGGCACATTCTGGACAGCATCATCGAACTCTCGGCCAAGCTCGATCTGGGCATCGTTGCCGAAGGCGTGGAAACCGAAGAGCAAAGTGCTTACCTCACGGCTCATGGTGTGAACTTCTTGCAAGGTTATCTGTTCGGACGGCCGATGCCCGGCGCCGACTTCATTGATGCATTAAGTCACCATTAACTAGCGTCGTTATGCGTCAAGAAAACGAGGTCGCGCACCGATTTGAATCAAAAAACTACTGTTGTTACATGAAGAAAAAGTCAGGATTTACTCTTTGCCCATTAACTACTACAATTTTTCGTACCTGCGCTAGATTGGCAGGCGAGCCATTTATCACCGAGTCGCTTCAAGGCTCTTGGCTTATAGCTTTGTTTGCGGTTGGTATCAGCCAAACACACTATTGGAGTAAAGATATTGTCCAGACTCGCT
>LNAP01000076.1_pt1 | contig 90828 bp, 81 predicted proteins | sample 602601 | NCBI WGS metagenome assembly LNAP01 (sample SAMN02440304, study PRJNA202911) | soil metagenome | biome: Subtropical and temperate rainforests or woodlands; isolation source: soil samples (1 kg each in a 20% v/v slurry with milli Q water) were... ...
CCGGTCAGGTGCAGCAGCGAGTAGATCAGCATCGAGCCATGGCCGTTGGACAGCACGAAGCGGTCGCGGTCGGCCCACTGCGGGTTGGTCGGGCTGTGCTTCAGATGATCGCGCCAGAGGACTTCGGCGATGTCCGCCATGCCCATGGGGGCACCCGGGTGGCCGCTGTTGGCTTTCTGCACAGCATCCATGCTGAGGGCGCGGATGGCATTGGCTCGCTCACGACGGCTGGGCATCGCTGAATCTCCTGCGGGTGTACGTAGAAAAAGGCGGCCATTTTCCCCTACCGAGGGTGGCCCCGGCAATGACTGAATGGCCGCCGCGCGCGCTCAATCCAACAGCTCGACGCCCTGACTGGTCACGTCCGGCAGGTGTTCGAGCAGGTAATCGCGCATGCGCATCAGGGTCGCCGACTCATCGCCGCCGCCAGGCCAGACCAGGTAATAGCTGTCACCGGACTTCACTGCCTGATGGAACGGCAGCGCTAGGCTGCCGCGCTGCAGCTCGGCGCCGACCAGCGCCAGGTCGCCGATCGAGACACCATGCCCCTGCGCCGCGGCGGAGATGCCCAGCTCGAGGGTGTCGAACAGCTTGCCCTGCTGCCAGGCGATCTGATCCGCGCGCCCGGTACGCTGCAGCCAGCGCCGCCAGTCACGGCAATCCCGCGAGGGATGGATCAGCTCCGCCTCGCCCAGCCGCTGAGTGGTCCAAGCCGTGGTGCCAAGCAGTTCGGGGGCACAGACCGGCACCAGCCACTCATCGAACAGCTTCACCCGTCGCCAATCAGCGGGAAAACCGCCGTTGCCGAGCAGAATTGCACAGTCGAACGGCTCGCTACTTAAATCCACTGCGTCCAGATCCATCCAGGCACTGGTCAACTGCACGCGGCTCTGCGGATTGGCCATATGAAAGCCCTCCAGCGTGCCCAGCAACCAACGCATGGTCAGCGTCGACGGCGCCTTCAGGCGCAACGCACCGCGCTGGCGGGTCACCGCAACGCAGGCGTTTTCGATGGTGCGAAAACCGATCTTCAACTCCTGCGCCAGCAGTCGCCCGGCATCGGTCAGCGTCAGACGCGAGCCGTGCCGCTCGAACAGCTGGCAGCCGAGATGCTCTTCCAGCGTCTTCACGTGCCGGCTGACCGCACTCTGGGTGATGAACAGGCTCTGCGCGGCCTGGGTGAACGAGCCGAAACGCGCCGCCACCTCGAAGGCGCGCAAGGCATAGAGCGGCGGCATGCGCGGCGCTGCGACAACCGAATCCGGCATGACTAAAACTCATCCTTAGGGGTCATTTTTTCCATTTTCCAATCTTTTCCAGCGTCCCAATACTGCGCCAGCAATGGGGTTCCGGGCCAGCTTCGGTATTCACTTAACGCGCACGCGCACCAATAAAAACTCAGGAAAGGATGCCATGCAGAACAAATACTACGAGACGCTCCTGGCCAATGCGGTAGAGAAGAGCGCACTGCAGCATGAGCAGATCGGCCAGATCATCAATTTCAGGCTGTTCGGTAACAAGAAAGGCTTCATGACCCTCGAAAGTCTGCCCATCGGCGACATCCCGCCAACACCGCTGAGCCGCGACCTGCTTTGCAAACCCGACGACAGCAGCGAGCGCCTTCTGCTGCAGGCCACCGCCCTGCTCGGCGAACCGATCGGCTATCTGCAGGAGTCCGAGGGCTGCATCGTCAACAACTTCTTCCCGCAGCAGGCACATTCCCGCGGTGCAACGTCGGACAGTTTCGATACCGAACTGGACCTGCACACGGAAAACGCCTTCCACGCCGTACTGCCCGACTATCTGGTGCTGCTCTGCCTGCGCCAGGACCCCGACGCGGAGGCGGTCACCTATATCGCCTCGATCGAGCGCATCCTCGAGCGACTGACCTTCGAAGAGCAGGCGTTCTTCCTCACCGAGCCGTACAACTTCCTGTCCGATTACGGTCCCATCGAAAAGAACCAGCGCATCGACATCAATCGCCACCAGACCATCCTCTACGGCGACCCGGATGCACCTTTCTTCCGTTTCGACCCGCACTTCATGCTGGCCTTCAGCAGCCGCGCCCAACAACTGATGGACAAGCTGCGCGCCATCGCCTGGGAGGTGGTCGAGCCGGTGCGGCTGAATCGTGGCGACATGCTAATCATCGACAATCGCCGCACCGCTCACGCGCGCAGCCCCTTCAGTGCACGCTTCGACGGCAGCGATCGCTGGATCCAGCGCGCCTTCGCCATCACCAATCCGAACTTCTATGCCGAGCGCCTGGGCAAACGCAGCCGGGTATTCGGCCTGGTGACCGAACTATGAACGCAACCTATCTCGCCTTCGCCGCTGCGGTCGCCCTGCTGATCGCATCTCCCGGACCGGTGGTCGCACTGGTGGTATCCGACGCGCGCCGGCGCTGGCCACTGTGGACGATTCTCGGCGGTGCGCTGTCTGCGCAGATCCTGATGATCGCCGCACTGGTGATGATCTACCTGGCGCTGGACCTCGACCCGCTTGTGCTCGAAGCCGGGCAGATCCTCGGCGGCCTGTACCTGATCTGGCTGGGCTGCGACAGCCTGTGCGGCGGACGCAGCGAGGCCGCCATGCCCAAACGCAGCGAGGCGCACTATTTTTGGCGGGCCATGGCGGTGGGCCTGTCCAACCCCAAGGACATCCTGTTCTTTCTCGCCTTCCTCCCCGGCTTCATCCTGCCCGCGCAGCCGTTCGCGCCACAGGCGACGGTGCTCATCGTGATCTGGGCGGTGATCGATCTGAGCATCCTGCTCGCCTACAGCCTGCTCTCGCGCCGTCTGGCCGGCGAAGGACTGATTCAGCGCCTGCTGGATATCCTGCCGAACTACTTCCTCATCGGCCTTGGCCTGGTGTCGTGCACCCTGGGGTTGTCCCGCCTGCTGCAGTAACCCTGCGCCCCAGAAGGGCAATATCAAAACTTTTTGATATTGCCCTTGCTGTACGAAAAGTGACCGACTAGACTGCGCGGCTTATGAGCCTGCGCATGCCCCAGATCCGTTTCGACGCCAGTGATTCGCTCGCCGCCCTGTGCAAGGCCGGCGGCGATGCATTGCGTTTGAACGTACTGCGGGCGCTGGCCAGTGACTCGTTCGGCGTGCTCGAGCTGGCGCAGATCTTCGCCATCGGTCAGTCCGGCATGAGCCACCACCTCAAGGTACTTACCCAGGCTGGGTTGCTGGCAACCCGCCGCGAAGGCAACGCGGTGTTCTACCGGCGCAGTCTGCCGCTGGTCGACAGCCCCGGCGGCAAGCTGCACGCGGCGCTGCTCGAGGAAGCCGATCGGCTGGAGCTGCCGCGCGAGATCGAGGCCCGTATCGCCGCCGTGCATGCCCAGCGCAGCGCCGCCAGCGAGGATTTCTTCGCGCGCATGGCCGACAGCTTTCAGGCCCGTCAGGACCTTATCGCCGGCCTGCCGCAGTACCGCGACAGCGTGGTGGCCCTGCTCGACGCGCTGAACTTCAATGCCAGCGCCACGGCGCTGGAAGTCGGTCCCGGGGATGGCAGTTTCCTGCCGGAGTTGGCGCGGCGCTTCGCACGCGTAGTGGCGCTGGACAACAGCCCCGCCATGCTCGACCTGGCGCGTGCGCGCTGTCAGGAAGCGGGGCTGACAAATGTCGAGCTGAAGCTCGCCGACGCACTGCACGACGACTGCCCGCCGGCAGACTGCGTGGTGCTGAACATGGTGCTGCATCACCTGGCGGCGCCCGGCGAGGCGATCAAACAACTGGCACGGCTGGTGAACGCGGGCGGCAGTCTGCTGGTCACGGAGCTGTGCAGCCACAACCAGAGTTGGGCCAGGGAGGCCTGCGGCGATCTCTGGCTGGGCTTCGAACAGGACGATCTGGCCCGTTGGGCCGATGCCGCGGGGCTCACGCCCGGCGAGAGCCTCTACATTGGCTTGAAGAACGGTTTTCAGATCCAGGCCCGGTACTTTTCCCGGTCCGCCCCTGACGACCGACTCACCCACCGGTAATAGGAAACCGATAGATGAGCGAATACTCGATTTTTACCTCCGAGTCCGTATCCGAAGGGCATCCGGACAAGATCGCCGACCAGATCTCCGATGCGGTGCTCGACGCCATCATCGCCGAGGACAAGCATGCCCGAGTGGCCTGCGAAACCATGGTCAAGACCGGTGTGGCGATCGTTGCCGGTGAAGTCACCACTTCGGCCTGGGTCGATCTGGAGCAACTGGTGCGCGACGTCATCGTCGACATCGGCTACAACAGCTCGGAAGTCGGTTTCGACGGCGCCACCTGCGGCATCATCAACATCATCGGCAAGCAGTCGGTGGACATCGCCCAGGGCGTCGACCGCACCAAGCCGGAAGACCAGGGTGCCGGTGATCAGGGCCTGATGTTCGGCTACGCCAGCAACGAGACCGACGTGCTGATGCCGGCGCCGATCCGCTTCTCCCACGCCCTGGTCGAACGCCAGGCCGAAGCACGCAAGAACGGCCTGCTGCCATGGCTGCGCCCGGACGCCAAGAGCCAGGTCACCTGCCGCTACGAGAACGGCAAGGTCGCCGGCATCGACGCCATCGTGCTGTCCACCCAGCACAACCCCGAGGTCAAGCAGAGCGACCTGCGCGAAGCGGTGATGGAGCTGATCATCAAGCACAGCCTGCCCGCGGAGCTGCTGCACAAGGACACCCAGTACCACATCAACCCGACCGGCCAGTTCGTCATCGGCGGCCCGGTTGGCGACTGCGGCCTGACCGGCCGCAAGATCATCGTCGACACCTACGGCGGCATGGCCCGCCATGGCGGCGGTGCCTTCTCCGGCAAGGACCCGTCCAAGGTAGATCGCTCGGCCGCCTACGCCGGCCGCTACGTGGCGAAGAACATCGTCGCCGCCGGCCTCGCCGATCGTTGCGAGATTCAGGTGTCCTACGCCATCGGCGTAGCGCAGCCGACATCCATCTCGCTGAACACCTTCGGCACCGGCAAGCTCAGCGACGACAAGATCATCGCTTTGGTCCGTGAGCATTTCGATCTGCGCCCTTACGCGATCACCCGCATGCTCGACCTGCTGCACCCGATGTACCGCGCCACCGCGGCCTACGGCCACTTCGGCCGCAATCCCTACGAGATGACGGTGGGGGCCGACACCTTCACCGCCTTCACTTGGGAAAAGACCGACAAGGCCGACGCTTTGCGCGCCGCTGCCGGGTTGTAAGCGCGACCGCACCGACAAAAAGCCCCGCCGGCGCAAGCCGCGCGGGGCTTCTTGCTTTCAAGAGGGGGGTAGAGTCGCAACAGACACCATCCGCTGCCAGCGGTGCATCACGAAACCTCCATTCCAGAGCCTTTCCGTTATGCAGGCCAACAGCTATCATCAACGCCCTTTTCGAACGGACTCGATCGATCACCTGTTGTGATCGGCATTACAAGGAGCGTATCCATGCGTATTTCCCTCATTCTCGGCTGTGCCGCCGTCATCCTCGCCAGCACCTCGCTGCAGGCCGCCACCACTGACGCGCAAGCCAAATGCCAAGCGCAGCTGGCCGCCCAGCAGGGCAATCTGGAAACCGGCAAGCTGCTCGGCCAGATGCTAGGCAACGAAAAACTCAGCAATGTGCTGAATCAGGTCGAAGACGGCTGCGCTCAGTTGGACGCCGACGGCCTGGCAGCCAACGCAGCTGGCGACGACGCTGGAGCAGTGAATGAGAAGGTCCAGGCTGTCACCCAAGCCAAGGATGCGGTTCTCGGTCTGGGCAAGATGTTCGGCAAGTAAGCCCCCCGACGCGCTAATGAAAACGCCCGCAGATGCGGGCGTTTTCATTGCGGGCTAGTTCTTCAACCGATAGCCGGTCTTGAATATCCACCACACCGCCAGCAGACAGGCGCCGAGGAAACCAAGAATCATCGCCAGGCTGACACCGACGCTGATGTCCGAGACGCCGTAAAAGCTCCAGCGGAAGCCGCTGATCAGGTACACCACCGGGTTGAACAGGGTGACCTTCTGCCACAGCGGCGGCAGCATCTCGATGGAATAGAAACTGCCGCCGAGAAAGGCCAGCGGCGTGACGATCAGCGCCGGAACGATCTGCAGTTTCTCCCAGCCATCGGCCCAGATGCCGATGATAAAGCCGAACAGGCAGAAGGTGACGGCCGTCAGCACCAGGAACAGTGCCATCATCAGCGGATGCTGGATTTCGTAATCGACGAACAGCCGCGCGGTGACAAGGATGATCACGCCGAGCACCAGCGACTTGGTCGCCGCCGCACCGACATAGCCGATGACGATCTCGACATAGGACACCGGCGCCGACAGCACCTCGTAGATGGTTCCGGAATAGCGCGGCATGTAAATGCCGAACGAGGCGTTGGAGATGCTCTCGGTGAGCAGCGCCATCATGATCAGGCCGGGGATGATGAACGCGCCGTAAGGGATGCCGTGCATCGCCTCCATTCGCGCGCCGATGGCCGAGCCGAACACCACGAAGTACAGCGAGGTGGAGATCACCGGGGTAGCGATGCTCTGCAGCAGGGTGCGCCAGGTGCGCGCCAGTTCGAACAGGTAGATCGCGCGGATCGCGTAGAAATTCATGCGGGCTTTTCCTCAGCGACCGTGAACCAGATTGACGAAGATTTCTTCCAGCGAGCTCTGGCTCGACTGCAGATCCTTGAAGTCGATGCCGTGGGCCGCCAGGCGCCGGAGCAGCTCGGCGATGCCGGTATCCTCATGCTGGGCGTCGAAGGTGAACACCAGCTGGTTGCCGGCATCGGTGAGCTCCAGGGGATAGCTGGCCAGTTCCGCGGGAATCTCGGCCAGCGTTCGCTGCAGATGCAGGGTCAGCTGCTTCTTGCCAAGCTTGTGCATCAGCACGTCCTTGTCCTCGACCAGAATGATCTCGCCGCGGCTGATCACCCCGATGCGGTCGGCCATTTCCTCGGCTTCTTCGATGTAGTGGGTAGTGAGGATGATGGTCACGCCACGCTCGCGCAGGCCGCGGACCATTTCCCACATGTCACGACGCAGCTCGACGTCGACGCCGGCGGTGGGCTCGTCGAGGAACAGGATCGACGGCTCGTGGGACAGCGCCTTGGCGATCATCACGCGGCGCTTCATGCCGCCGGAAAGCTCGAGGATGCGGGCATTGCGCTTGTCCCACAGCGACAAATCGCGCAACAGATTCTCCAGGAACGAATCGTCCGGCGCCTTGCCAAACAGGCCGCGCGAAAAACGCACCGTCGCCCAGACGCTTTCGAAGCCCTCGTTGAACAGCTCCTGCGGCACCAGGCCGATCTTCGAGCGGGCGGCGCGGTAGTCCTGAACGATGTCGTGGCCGTCGACCAGCACTCGCCCGCCGCCGGGGTTGACGATGCCGCAAATGATGCTGATCAACGTGGTCTTGCCGGCGCCGTTGGGTCCGAGCAGAGCGAATATCTCGCCCTTGTGGATCTCGAGGTCGATGCGCTTGAGCGCCGGGTGGCCGGAAGCGTAGGTCTTGGTGAGCTGCTCAATGGCGATCACTGTTTGCACGGGCTCGTCTCTTCGAGGAATCAGGGGCGGAATTGTAGAGAAAAACGTAACGCAGGGCGCCCGCCGCCTCCCAGTCACGATTCGTAGTGACCGTGATCATGGCGGCGTCGCGGCACTGCATACATACTTGGAAGCGCTGGCACACGGGTCGCCAGCAAGGAGGCTTTCCCGAAATGAGACAGATAAAACTCACCTACGTCGCGCTGTTCGTCGGACTGACGCTGCTCTGGTTGCTGGTGGACGACTTCATCATGGCTCGCTACCAGTTCTGGCCGCTGCGCAAGGTACTGGTGCACTACAGCGGCGTGCTCGGCATCGTTGCGATGAGCGTGGCGATGGTGCTGGCGGCACGGCCACGGCGCTTCGAACGCTTCTTCGACGGCCTGGACAAGACCTATCGACTGCACAAGTGGCTTGGTATCAGCGCCCTGGTGATCGCCATCTTCCACTGGGGCTGGGGGCAGATACCGAAATGGCTGGTCGGCTTCGGCTGGCTGGAAAAGCCGGCGCGACGTGCCGGTGAGGGCCAGATGCATGAGGGCATCTTTGCCCTGCTGCAGCGCTTTCGCGGCCTCGCCGAGACGATCGGCGAATGGGCCTTCTACGCGGCGGCGATTCTGATCGTACTGGCGCTGGTCAAAAGCTTCCCCTACCGTTGGTTCTTCAAGACGCACCGCTGGCTGGCGCTGGTCTATCTGGCGCTGGTGGTGCACTCGGTAGTGCTGACGCCGCCCGACTATTGGACATCGCCGCTGGGCCTGGTCCTTGCCGTGATGATGGCTTCGGGTTCTGTGGCGGCCTGCATTTCGCTGTTGCGCCGCATCGGCCGCAAGCATCAGGTCGTTGGCCGCATCGATGGGCTTACCCATCATCGCGACAACCGCGTGCTGCGCGTCGATATCAAGCTCGATGGTCCCTGGCCGGGGCACAAGGCCGGGCAGTTCGCCTTCGTCACCTTCGACGACAAGGAAGGGCCGCACCCCTTCAGCCTGTCCTCAGCCTGGTGCAACGACGGCAGGCTGGCCTTCTCCATCAAGGGCCTTGGTGACTACACCCGCACCCTGCCGGACACCCTGAAGGTGGGCGATGCGGTGAAGGTCGAAGGGCCTTATGGCTGCTTCGACTTCCATAGCCGCAAGCCGCGGCAGATCTGGGTGGCCGGCGGCATCGGCATTGCGCCCTTCATTGGCCGCCTGCAGGCGCTCGCCGCGAGCGGCAAGGGCGACAACGTCGATCTGTTCTACTGCACCAGCGCGCCGGACCAGAGTTTCATCGAGCGTATCCGCGAACTGGCCGCACGCGCCCGGGTGCGCCTGCACGTGCTGGTAGCCAGCGAGGGCGGGCGCCTGACGCCCGAGCGCCTTCGCCAGTTGGCGCCGCAATGGCAGGACAGCGACGTCTGGTTCTGCGGCCCGGCGGGCTTCGGTCAGGATCTGAGCAGGGACCTGCAACGCCACGGCCTGCCGCCAAGAGACTTCCACCAGGAACTGTTCAATATGCGCTGACGCACGGTCGCGCCGCGTCGAGCCGGCGACAATGAGCTGGCCTTCAACGAGTGAGGCCAGACCAACTCATCAGAGCAAGGATGCTCGCCATGCAACGCCTGATCGCACTGTTATTGTGCCTTTTCTCGCCGCTTTGCCTCGCCGTCTGCCCGACCTGGAACGATGCGCGAGCGCAACAGGAAATCACCAGCCTCCAACGACAGCTGCAACACTGGGACGAGGCCTATCACCGCCGCGGCCTGGCGCTGGTGGATGACGAAATCTACGACCAGAGTCGTGCGCGCCTGCACGACTGGCAGCGTTGTTTCCCGAGCACCGTCGCGGCTCAGACCCCGTTGGCCGGCGCCGGCGGTCCGGTACGGCATCCGGTAATGCAGACCGGGCTGGCCAAGCTCGCCGACGAGCAGGCGGTTGCCGCCTGGATCGAGCGCCGCGAGGACCTGTGGATTCAGCCGAAGGTGGACGGCGTAGCGGTCACCCTGGTCTATCGTGGCGGCCTGCTGCAGCAGGCCATCAGCCGCGGCGATGGTCACAGCGGACAGGACTGGACAGCCCACGTCCGGCAGCTGCCGGCGGTTCCGTCCCGTCTTGCAGCGCCTGGCGAGGTGATACTGCAGGGCGAACTCTACTGGCGTCTGGAGCAACATGTGCAGGCGGAGCGTGGCAGCGCTGGCGCGCGCGGCCGTGTTGCCGGCGCCATGGCCAGCAACCGGCTGGACACCGATACGGCGGCGCAGATCGGCCTTTTCGTCTGGGACTGGCCGAACGGGCCGGAGCAGATGACCCTCCGTCTGCAGCGGCTGGCCGCCATGGGGTTCAGCGACAGTCAGCGGTTCAGTCTGCCGCTACAGGGTCCCGCGCAAGCGCAGCATTGGCGCGAACAGTGGTATCGGCAACCGCTGCCGTTCGCCACCGACGGCGTGGTGTTGCGGCAAGGCACGCGCCCGCCTGCCGAGCGCTGGCAGGCAGAGCCGCACTGGGCGGCGGCCTGGAAACATCCGCTGCGCAAGGGGGTGACCGAGGTCCGCGCCGTGGAGTTTCGCATCGGTCGCACCGGGCGCATCACGCCCATGCTGCAGCTGGCACCGGTACATCTCGATGATCGCCGTATCCGTACGCTCAGCCTCGGCTCGCTGGAGCGCTGGCGCGAACTGGATGTGCGCCCCCGCGACCAGGTCGCAATTGCGCTCGCCGGGCATAGCATCCCGCAACTGGACTCGATGGTCTGGCGCAGCACCGAACGGGCAGAGGTCGCGGCACCAGACCCATCGCAGTATCACGCGCACAGCTGCTGGCAGCCAGCACCGGGCTGTGAGCAGCAGTTCATCGCCCGTATGGTCTGGCTGAGCGGCAAGCAGGGGCTTGGCCTTCCCGGGGTAGGCCAAGGCAGTTGGCAGGCCCTGCTGGACGCCGGACTGCTGCCCGATCTGCTCGCCTGGCTGGAGCTGGACGCGGCGACGTTGCAACAGGTCCCTGGCATCGGCAAGGCGCGCGCCAGCAAGCTGGTCGCGAGCTTCGCTCTCGCCCGACAGAAGCCAGCGGGCCGATGGCTCAAGGCGCTCGGCATGCCGGTCAACCTGCCGCTCACACTGCAGCCCGACTGGGACGTACTGGCGGCACGCAGCGTGGCGCAATGGCAGGCGGAACCGGGGGTTGGAAAGGCACGCGCAGAACAGCTGCATACCTTCTTTCATGCACCGGAGCTGCAGCTGCTGCGTCACAGGCTGCACGCTGTCGGTGTTTCGGGGTTCTGAAGGGACTTTCCCCCAATGTCGCGGTCGATAGGAGCTGGATAACAATTATGGAGGCGAGGCATGTCTTTGCGACATTGGCCGATTGCCCTGCTGATCGGCGCTACCGCCATCAGCCCGCTGGCTAGCGCGGCCCCCAACGCCGACAGCCAGTGCCACGACCAGCGCCAGGCCTTGCGCGAACAGCTGCAGCAGGCGCGCCTGCAGGGTGACAAGCTGCGCCAGACGCAACTCGACAGCGAACTGCAGGGCCTGACCGAGCAGTGCCAGGGCGTGATTGCCCTGCACCCGCATCAGGTCGAATATGATCACACCAATCGCCAGGTTGAGCGGCGCGAGACGTTGCTACGCGAGGCTTTGGGCACCGGTGATGCCCAGCTGATCGAGCTGCGCCGCAATCAGCTGGCCAAGTCGCGGGAAAAGCTCGAATCGCTGCGCCGTTAGTAGGCGCGGAACTCCTTGTGGCAGGCTTCACAGGCATCCTCGACCCGCTGGAACGCCGGCGCCACGGTTTGGGCGGTAACCGGGGCGGTGGCCGTCACGCTCACCAGCGCAGCCGTGGTCGCTTCCAGTTCGCGGGCCATCTCCTTGAATCGTTCCTGACGCTGCCAGACGTCGTCACGCGCGTCGCTCTGCTCTTCCTTCACATCGGGATAATGCTGCCAAGGCTGCCGCGAGAGCTCGTCCAGCTTGGCCGCGCCTGCACTGAAGCCTTCGCCGTCGAACGGGATGCGCCCGCGCAGCATGCCGCCAAGGTCTTCCTTGGTATCGAGCATCGCCTGGTAAATCGCCTTGCGCTTGCCCAATGGGGAATTGGGGTCGACCCGGTCGCAGCCAGTCAGCGCCAGGACAGCAATCAGGGACAGGCTCAGCAGACTCAGCTTCATGGTTCAACCACTCGTCGATGCAAAGCGCGGGATTATCCCCGTCCATGCGCGGTTGAACAAATCAGTCGGGGTTCGACTCCGTCAGCCAAGATTGCTCAACAGGCTATTGCGACCAGCTGCCGCCAGCGCTTTCGCAATCGATCTTGGCCTGGGCCCGATCAGTGGCGTGATAGTGATAGGTGACGATCGTCGCATCGCCGCCCACCTGGCTGGGCAAGGTACCGCTCTTCGCCTGGGAGCCAGTGGCACGTTCGTTGGCCAGGGTCTCTGCCGTCATCGGCGCGGTGCAGACACCGAAGTGGCCGTCGGGACAACTGTCGCGGAGCTCGCGGCGGGAGTTCTTCACCGCCTCGTTGTCCTGACAGACCCAGTCGATGGCGTCGTCCTTGTCCACGCCGTGGAATTCGAAACACTGCTCGGTCACCACTGGCGCAGGAACCGCGCCGGAGGTTTCGCTGTGCATGTAGCAGGATTTGGCGGCGGCAGGCAGGCTGAAGGCGCCGACAAGCAACACGGGGGCTAAGCGAAGCATGGGGTTCATGGCGGTCTCCTGAAACGGTTTCGCCCGGCAAGGGTCACCGAACCTGTAGTTTTCGACCCGCGCTCGCTCGCTGTAGTTCGCGCGGCGCGGGGTTGGGATTGCAGCGCGGCGCAGCTATAATCGCCGGGCTTTTCCCCGGTCGACTCCGCTTCGACCGTGCCCGCCACCCGTCCGAGGGGCGCTGCAGCAGGATGAAACCTGTCAGGCTCGGATGGGGCGTTTCCAGAACGCATCAACGGCGCCCATTCGCATCTATACGAATGGAGAACTCTTCGATGAGTGCTGTCATGACGCCTGCCGGTTTCACCGACTTCAAGGTCGCCGATATTTCCCTGGCTGCCTGGGGCCGCCGCGAAATCATCATCGCCGAATCCGAAATGCCCGCGCTGATGGGCCTGCGCAAGAAATACGCCGCCGAGCAGCCGCTCAAGGGCGCGAAGATCCTCGGCTGCATTCACATGACCATCCAGACCGCCGTGCTGATCGAGACGCTGATCGCGCTCGGCGCGGAAGTGCGTTGGTCGAGCTGCAACATCTTCTCCACCCAGGACCAGGCCGCTGCCGCCATCGCCGCTGCCGGCATCCCGGTGTTCGCCTGGAAGGGCGAGACCGAGGAAGAATACGAGTGGTGCATCGAGCAGACCATCCTCAAGGACGGCCAGCCGTGGGATGCCAACATGGTGCTGGACGACGGCGGTGACCTGACCCAGATCCTGCACGACAAGTATCCGCAGGTGCTCGAGCGCGTCCACGGCGTGACCGAGGAAACCACCACCGGCGTGCATCGCCTGCTCGACATGCTCAAGGGCGGAACGCTGAAGATTCCGGCGATCAACGTCAACGACTCGGTCACCAAGAGCAAGAACGACAACAAGTACGGCTGCCGTCACAGCCTGAACGATGCCATCAAGCGCGCCACCGACCACCTGCTGTCGGGCAAGCAGGCGCTGGTCGTCGGCTACGGCGACGTCGGCAAGGGCTCGGCACAGTCGCTGCGCCAGGAAGGCATGATCGTCAAGGTCTCCGAGGTCGATCCGATCTGCGCCATGCAGGCCTGCATGGATGGCTTCGAGCTGGTCTCCCCCTACAAGGACGGCATCAACGACGGCACCGAAGCCAGCGTCGACGCGGCACTGCTGGGCAAGATCGACCTGATCGTCACCACCACCGGTAACGTCAACGTCTGCGACGCCGGCATGCTCAAGGCACTGAAGAAGCGCGCCGTGGTGTGCAACATCGGCCACTTCGACAATGAGATCGACACCGCCTTCATGCGCGCCAACTGGGGCTGGGAAGAGGTCAAGCCGCAGGTGCACAAGATCCACCGCACCGGCAAGACCGTCGACCCGACCAACGACGACTACCTGATCCTGCTGGCCGAAGGTCGCCTGGTGAATCTGGGCAACGCCACCGGTCATCCGAGCCGGATCATGGACGGTTCCTTCGCCAACCAGGTGCTGGCGCAGATCCACCTCTACAACGAGAAGTTCGCCGACCTGCCAGTGGCCGAGAAGAGCAAGAACGTCACCGTCATGGTGTTGCCGAAGAAGCTCGACGAGGAAGTGGCGCTGGAGATGGTCAAGGGCTTCGGTGGCGTGGTCACCCAGCTGACCACCAAGCAGGCGGAGTACATCGGTGTGACCGTCGAAGGCCCGTTCAAGCCGGACAGCTACCGCTACTAAGCAGGTCATGCTGCTGGCGACGAACTGTGCCCTGCATTCGTCGCCAGCATCCTGCAGCCCAAGGAATAACCGAATGACCGCTTTGAACCGCCCATCCATCAGCTTCGAGTTCTTTCCCACCAAGACCGAAGCCGGGCACGAAAAACTGCTGAACGTGGCCCGCCAGCTGGCCGGCTACCAACCCGATTTCTTCTCCTGCACTTACGGTGCCGGTGGCTCGACCCGTGACCGCACGCTCAACACCGTGCTGCAGCTCGACGGCGAGGTGAAGGTGCCGACCGCACCGCACCTGTCCTGCGTCGGCGACAGCAAGGCCGAGCTGCGCGAACTGCTGAACCTCTACAAGGATGCCGGCATCAAGCGCATCGTCGCCCTGCGCGGCGACCTGCCCTCCGGCATGGGCATGGCCAGCGGCGAGCTGCGCTACGCCAACGAGCTGGTGGAATTCATCCGCAGCGAAACCGGCGATCACTTCCATATCGAGATTGCCGCCTACCCGGAAATGCATCCGCAGGCGCGCAACTTCGAAGACGACCTGGCCAACTTCGTGCGCAAGGCCAGGGCCGGCGCCGACAGTGCCATCACCCAGTACTTCTTCAATGCCGACTGCTACTTCTACTTCGTCGAGCGCGTGCGCAAACTCGGAGTGGAAACCCCGGTGGTGCCCGGCATCATGCCGATCACCAACTACAGCAAGCTGGCACGCTTCTCAGATGCCTGCGGTGCGGAGATTCCGCGTTGGGTGCGCAAGCAGCTCGAAAGCTATGGCGACGACATGCAGAGCATCCAGGCCTTCGGCGAGCAGGTCATCACCGAGATGTGCGAGAAGCTGCTGGCCGGCGGTGCGCCCGGCCTGCACTTCTATACGCTGAACCAGGCCGAGCCGAGCCTGGCGATCTGGAACAACCTCGGGCTGTCACGCTGAGCACCAACCGGCTCCGTAGAAATACGGAGCTGGCTAATGAACCCGTGACCTGCGACACTGTCAGAGCAATGCGGCGTTAACAGGCTCTGTTATACTCCGCGCTTCCGCCAGGCTTACGCCCGGATGCCGCCATATATGACCCGCGGCAGGACCGGACGGGATCGCACGCCAGTCGCGATTCGAGCCAGGCATGATCATCCCAGGGCCTCGCCCCTAACAAGACAGGATTACTCATGTCCTTTGCTTCCCTCGGTCTCTCCGAGGCTTTGGCCGGTGCCGTCGAGGCCGCCGGTTACACCCAGCCTACTCCCGTGCAACAGCGGGCCATTCCCGCCGTGTTGCAAGGCCGCGACCTGATGGTCGCCGCCCAGACCGGAACCGGTAAGACAGGCGGTTTCGCCCTGCCGGTACTCGAACTGCTGTTTCCGGGTGGTCACCCGGATCGTGAACACCGCTACGGCCCGAAACAGCCGCGCGTGCTGGTGCTGACACCGACCCGCGAGCTCGCCGCCCAGGTGCATGACAGCTTCAAGGTCTATGCCCGCGATCTGCCGCTCAAAAGCGCGGTGATCTTCGGCGGCGTCGGCATGAACCCGCAGGTTCAAGCCATTGCAAAGGGCCTCGACGTGCTGGTTGCCTGCCCGGGCCGCCTGCTCGACCTGGCCAACCAGAAAGCCATCGACCTGTCGCACGTGGAAATTCTCGTCCTCGACGAAGCCGACCGCATGCTCGACATGGGCTTCATCCATGACGTCAAGAAGGTCCTCGCCAAGCTGCCGGCCAAGCGCCAGAACCTGCTGTTCTCGGCGACCTTCTCCAAGGACATCACCGACCTCGCCGGCAAGCTGCTGCACAATCCCGAGCGCATCGAGGTCACGCCGCCGAACACCACCGTCGAGCGTATCGAGCAGCGCATGTTCCGCGTGGCTGCCAGCCACAAGCGCGCTCTGCTCGCGCACCTGATCACCCAGGGTGCCTGGGAGCAGGTGTTGGTCTTCACCCGCACCAAGCACGGCGCCAACCGTCTGGCCGAGTATCTGGAAAAGCACGGCCTGCCGGCTGCCGCGATTCACGGCAACAAGAGCCAGAACGCCCGCACCAAGGCTCTGGCCGACTTCAAGGCCAACCAGGTGCGCATTCTGGTCGCCACCGATATCGCCGCCCGCGGTCTGGATATCGACCAGCTGCCCCATGTGGTCAACTTCGAGCTGCCCAACGTCGAGGAAGACTACGTACACCGCATCGGCCGTACTGGCCGTGCCGGGCGCAGCGGTGAAGCCATTTCGCTGGTCGCGCCGGACGAGTTTCTCGATGACGAAGTGGACAACTTCGGCAATCGTGTCGACTACGTCAGCCCCTACCAGAACAAGCAGAACCGCGGTCGCCGTCCCGGCTCCCCGGCTCAGCCTGGTAGTGCGCCTCGTGCCGCCGGTGCCGCACGTTCTGGTGCTGCGGGCGCCCCCGCCGGCAAGGGCAAGCGCTCAGGTGCAGGCCAAGGTCAGGCGGCGCGCAACGGTCAGCCGCGCAACGGCCAGCCACGGCGCAAGAACGAGGGTCGACGGATCGAAGAGCCGGCTGTCGCGCGTCAGGAAGCCGCCAAGCCGCGTGAAAAGCAGCCAGTGATCATCCACAAGGAATCGAAGATCGATCGCCTGCCCAGCCTGGATCAGCTCGAGCAGCTGCCAACCCGTCCACGGGGTGAGAAACCGGCCCTGCTGACACGCAACCGCGAAGTCTGAGCCACAAACGAAAACGCCGCCCGATGGGCGGCGTTTCGTATCTGCGTGTTATCGGTGCTGGTGTATCGTAACCGGCCACCGCATCGCCTCAACCTTCTGCTGGCTGCGCCTGCGCCGCCTCCTGCCAGCCGCCGCCCAGCGCCTTGAACAGATTGACCTCGCTGGTCATCTGCGCCAGGCGATCGGAGATCAGCTGCTGCTGCACGCTGAACAGCTGGCGCTGCGCATCGAGCACGGTCAGGTAGCTGTCGATGCCCGTGCGATAGCGGCGCTCGGCGAGGTTGTAGTAGTCCTCGCTGGTCTGCAGCAGATCACGCTGTGCCTGCACCTGCCGCGTGTAGGTAGCCTGAGCCGCCAGTCCGTCGGCCACTTCGCGGAAGGCGGTCTGGATCGCCTTCTCGTATTGCGCGACCTGGATGTTCTTGCTGATCTGGGCGTAGTCCAGATTCGCCCGCAGCTGGCCGGCATTGAAGATCGGCACGCTGATGCTCGGCGAGAAGCTCCAGTAACCGGAGCCGCCATCGAACAGCCCGGACAGCTCGCTGCTCGCCGAACCCGCAGCGCCGGTCAGGCTGATGCGCGGAAAGAACGCCGCCCGCGCCGCGCCGATGCTGGCGTTGATCGCGCGCAGCTGATACTCGGCCTGAAGAATATCCGGGCGTTGCTGAAGCAGATCGGAGGGCAACCCGACCGGCAACGTTGCCAGCTGGGTACGTTCGAGACCGTCACCCGATGGCAGCTCGGCCGGCAGGCTCTGCCCCAGCAACAGCGTCAGCGCATTGCGGTCCTGCGCTACCAGGCGAGTGTACTGCTCGATGTTCACCCGCGCACTGTCGACGGCGCTGCGCGCCTGACGCAGCTCCAGCGCCGAAGCGACCCCGACGTCGAAACTGCGCTGGGTCAGACCAAAACTCTCTTCATAGGTCTTGAGCGTATCGCGAGTGACCTGCAGCAAAGCCTGATCGGCCTGCAACGTCAGCCAGGCATTGGCGACACTGGCGATCAGACTGATCTGGGTGCTGCGCTGTGCGGCCTCGCTGGCGAAGAACTCTTCCAGCGCCTGGTCGCGCAGACTGCGCAGACGACCGAACAGGTCCAGCTCCCAGGACACGCCGAAGGTGGCGCTGTACTGGCTGCTGATGGCCGGCTCGCCACTCATGTTCAAATCGCCAGGAGTGCGGCTGCGCGTCCCCGCACCGTCGGCACTCACCGCCGGCAGCAGATCGGCACGCTGGATGCGGTACAGCGCGCGATAGGCGTCGACATTCAGCGCCGCCACGCGCAGGTCGCGGTTGTTCTCCAGCGCTACCTCGATCAGCTGCTGCAACGCCGGGTCGCGGAAGAACTCGCGCCAGCCCAGTTCGCGCTGCGCCTGCGCCGCGCCTGCGGCATAGGCCGCCCCCTCGGGCCAGGCATCGGCGACCGGACTCTGCGGCCGCTGGTAGTCGGGTATCAGCGAACAGCCGCTCAGGGCCGCCAGCAAGGCCAGACTCAACAAGGACTTGTTCACTGGGCATCTCCCTTGGCGTCTTCATTCACCGCGGACTTGCGACTGGAAAACGTCGTCACCAGCACGAAGAACAGCGGTACCCAGAAGATCACCAGCACGGTGGCGGTGATCATGCCGCCGATCACCCCGGTACCGATGGCGTGGGAGCTGCCGGCACCGGCGCCGCTGGCGATGGCCAGGGGCACCACGCCGAGGGTGAAGGCCAGCGAGGTCATGATGATCGGCCGCAAGCGCATGCGGCAAGCCTGCACCGTCGCCTCGAACAGACCCATGCCGTCGCGGTACAGATCCTTGGCGAACTCGACAATCAGAATGGCGTTCTTCGCCGTCAGACCGATGGTGGTCAGCAGGCCGACCTGGAAGAACACGTCGTTGGTCAGGCCACGGCCGGTGGTCGCCAGTACGGCGCCGATGACGCCCAACGGCACCACCAGCATCACCGCGAAGGGAATCGACCAGCTCTCGTACAGCGCCGCCAGGCAGAGGAACACCACCAGCAGCGAGAGCGCGTAGAGCGCCGGCGCCTGGCCGCCGGAGAGGAGCTCCTCGAAGGAAAGCCCGGTCCACGACACGCCGATCCCAGGCGGCAGCTGCTGCGCCAGGCGCTCGACCTCGGCCATGGCGTCGCCGGTGCTATAGCCCGCCGCCGGCTCGCCGAGAATCTCCATCCCCGGCACGCCGTTGTAACGCGCGAGCTTCGGCGAGCCATAGACCCATTCACCGCTGCCGAAGGCGCTGAACGGCACCATTTCGCCCTGAGCGTTGCGCACGAACCACTTGTCCAGGTCCTCGGGCGTCATGCGCGCGGGCGCGTCGCCCTGCATGTACACCTTCTTCACCCGGCCACGGTCGATGAAGTCGTTGACGTAGCTGGAGCCCCAGCCGATCGCCAGCGCGTTGTTGATCTCGCCCAGCGAAACACCCAGCGCACGGGCCTTCTCGTCGTCGATCAGCAACTGGTACTGCGGTTCGTCGTTCAGCCCGTTGGGTCGCACGGCCTGCAGCAGCGGACTCTGCGCCGCCAGCCCGAGGAACTGGTTACGTGCCTGCATCAGGGTTTCATGGCCGAGGCCCGCCTGGTCCTGCAGGTAGAAGTTGAAGCCGGTGGCGTTGCCCAGCTCCATGACCGCCGGTGGCGCGAAGGCGAACACCTGCGCGTCGCGGAACTGGAAGAAGCGCTCCTGCGCACGTTGCGCCAGATCGAAGACGCTGGTGCCGGCCGCGGTACGCTCGTCCCATGGCTTGAGCCCGATGAAGGCCATGGCCGAGTTCTGTCCACGCCCGGCGAAGTTGAAGCCAGTCACGGTGAACACCGAATTGACCACGTCGCTTTCCTCGTCCAGCAGGTACTTGCGCATGGCGTCCACGGTCTGCTGGGTCCGCTCGGCGGTGGAACCAGCCGGCGTCTGTATCTGGGCGAACAGCACACCCTGGTCCTCGTCCGGCAGGAAAGCGCCGGGCAGGCGGGTGAACAGCAACGCCATGGCCGCGACGATCACCAAGTAGATCAACAGGAACGGCAGCTTGCGCTTGAGCACCCCGGCCACACCCCGCTCGTAGCGATGCACGCCGCGGTCGAAGGTGCGGTTGAACCAGCCGAAGAAACCGCGCTTCTGCTGATGCTCGCCATCGCTGGCCTTGAGCATGGTGGCGCACAACGCCGGGGTAAAGATCAGCGCCACCAGTACCGACAGCCCCATCGCCGAGGCGATGGTGATGGAGAACTGGCGATAGATGATACCGGTCGAACCGCCGAAGAACGCCATCGGCACGAACACCGCCGAGAGCACCAGGCCGATGCCCACCAGCGCACCTTGGATCTGCCCCATGGACTTGCGTGTGGCCTCCACCGGCGACAGCCCTTCCTCGGCCATCACCCGCTCGACGTTCTCCACCACCACGATGGCGTCGTCCACCAGTAGGCCGATGGCCAGGACCATGGCGAACATGGTTAGCGTATTGATGCTGAAGCCGAACGCGGCCAGCAGGCCGAAGGTGCCCAGCAGTACCACGGGAACCGCCAGCGTCGGGATCAGGGTCGCGCGGAAGTTCTGCAGGAACAGGTACATCACCAGGAACACCAGCACGATGGCCTCGAACAGCGTGTGCACCACGTTGTTGATCGAGGTCGCCACCACCGGCGAGGTGTCGTAGGGATATACCACTTCCACGCCCGGCGGGAAGAACGGCTGCAGCTCGGCCAGCGTCTGGCGTATCGCCTTGGCGGTGTCCAGCGCATTGGCGCCGGTGGCCAGCTTGATACCGATGCCGGCGGCGGGATTGCCGTTGTACTGGGCGGTGATGGCCGTGCGCTCGGCGCCGAGCTCGACCCGGCCGACGTCCTTCAGGCGCACCTGGGAGCCGTCGCTGTTGACCTTGAGCAGGATTTCACGGAACTGCTCGGGCGTCTGCAGACGGGTCTTGCCGATAATGGTCGCGCTCAGCTGCTGTCCCGGAACCGACGGCAGCGCACCGAACTGCCCCGAGGAAATCTGCACGTTCTGCTCGCGAATGGCATTGCTCACGTCCATTGGGGTCAGCTGGAAATTGTTCAGCTTGCCCGGGTCCAGCCAGATGCGCATCGCATATTGCGAACCGAAGACCTGGAAGTCACCGACGCCGCTGGTGCGCGACAACGGGTCCTGGATGTTGGAGACGATGTAGTCGGCCAGGTCGCTCTGGGTCATGCTGCCATCACTGGAAACCACCCCAACCACCATCAGGAAGTTTCGCACCGACTTGGTCACGCGGATGCCCTGCTGCTGGACCTCCTGCGGCAGCAGCGGCGTGGCCAGCTGCAGCTTGTTCTGCACCTGCACCTGGGCGATGTCCGGATTGACCCCCTGGTTGAAGGTCACGGTGATTTCCATGCTGCCGTCGGAGTTGCTCGCCGAGCTGATGTAGCGCAGCCCGTCGATGCCGTTGAGCTGCTGCTCGATGACCTGCACCACGGTGTCTTGCACCGTCTGCGCCGAGGCGCCCGGGTAGGTGACCTGAATGCCGATCGCCGGTGGCGCGATGCTGGGGTACTGGTTGACCGGCAGATTGAGGATGGAAAGGCCGCCAGCCAGCATGATCACCAGGGCAATCACCCAGGCGAAGATCGGCCGGTCGATAAAGAATCTGGACATGAACTAGGAACCCCTCAGCCTTCTTGGCCTTGGGGCCCGGCAGGCACCCCAATATTGTCGACATTGGTCGCCGGAACGGCATCGACCTCGACGCCCGGCTGGATGAACTGCAGCCCCTCGGTGATCACCCGATCGCCCGGTTGCAGCCCCTCACCCACCAGCCAGCGATTGCCGATCGTGCGCTCGGTCTTGATCGTGCGCAGTTCGACCTTGTTCTCGGCATTGACCACCATTGCCGTGGGCTCGCCCTTGGAATTGCGGGTCACGCCCTGCTGCGGCACCAGGATCGCCTCGCTCTTCAGGCCCGCCACCAGTTGCGCATGCACGAACATGCCGGGCAGCAGTACCTTGTCGGGATTGGGCAGCACCGCCCGCAGGGTCACCGAACCGGTGCCGGAATCTACCGTGACCTCGCTGAATTCAAGCTTGCCTTCATGGGGGTAGGCGCTGCCGTCTTCCAGCGTCAGGGTCACCTTGGCGGCATTCTCGCCGGCCTTCTGCAGGCGGCCCTCTTCCAGGTCGCGACGCAAGGCGAGCAGATCACGGGCCGGCTGGGTCACGTCGACGTAGATCGGGTCAAGCTGCTGAATGGTCGCCAGCTCCTGCGCCTGGCCATTGCTGACCAGCGCCCCCTCGGTGACGGCGGAACGGCCGATGCGGCCGGAAATGGGTGCCAGCACCTTGGTGTAGCGCACATCGATCCGCGCGCGCTCCAGCTCCGCTTCGGCCTGCAGGCTGGCGGCCCGCGCCTCGTCATAGGCCTGCTTGCTGACGGCCTGATCCTTGACCAAGTCGGCGTAGCGGTCGGCCAGCGACTTGCTGGAAGCGACGCTCGCCTGAGCACTCTTCAGCGTGGCCTCGTACACCGACGGATCGATCTGATAGAGCTGTTGCCCGGCCTTGACGTCGCTGCCTTCGGTGAACAGGCGCTTCTGGATGATGCCGTTGACCTGCGGGCGCACCTCGGCGATGCGGTAGGCGCGGGTACGCCCCGGCAGCTCGGTGGTCAGCGATAAGGGTTCAGCCTGCAGGGTGACGATGCCGACCCGTGGAGCCTCCTGGGGGGGTGGAGCATCCTGTTCCTCGCAGCCTGCGAGGAACACAGCCACGGCGAGAATGGAGATCAGGGCAGCATTGGCTGACTTGATTGGCATGGTTAGACCTCTTGAAAACCTGGCAGGCGGGAATGGGCAACAGCGCGCCGCAGACGCGAAGAGCGGAATGGACCGAAATATACTTACATCCATGACTGTCTGTAAACCTGAAAAGACTCGTCGGCCCTGCCGCAAATGTTGCAAAAGGTGCGTCATAGACCCATTCGACACAGGTTTGTCCGCTGTGCAAGAAGCGTTGATACATATCCTGGCAAACGCAGAACGCCGGCAAGATGCCGGCGTTCGGGTTCCACGGGGAGCGTTTACTTGCGCACACCTTCGACCGAGATGATCAGATCGACCGTTTGCGACGCCGGCCCGAGGTCCATCTTGATGTCGAAGTCCTTCAGCGTCAGAGTGGTACTGCCTTCGAAACCGGCACGGTAGCCACCCCAGGGATCATCACCTTCGCCGATGAACTTCGCAGCGATCACCACCGGCTTGGTCACGCCGTTGAGCGTCAGGTTGCCGGTGATGTCAGCAGTGCCGTCGCCGGTGGACTTCACCGAAGTCGACTCGAAGGTCGCTGCCGGGTGCTTGTCGACGTTGAGGAAGTCATCGCTGCGCAGGTGCTTGTCGCGCTCGGCGTGGTTGGTATCGACGCTGGCGGTCTTCAACGTGACGTTGACCTTGCTCGCTTCCGGCTTGTCCGCATCGAAGCTGAAGCTGCCATCGAAATCCTTGAACGTGCCCCACAGCCAGCTGTAGCCGAGGTGGCTGATCTTGAAATTGACGAAGGCGTGCTGGCCCTGCTTGTCGATGGCGTAGTCGGCAGCGAATGCCTGGCCACCGACCAGTGCGGAACCGAGGACCAGTGCGGCGAGGGTTTTCTTGAGCATCGATGGATTCTCCTATCGGGGGTGATTAACCGGCACTACGACCGAGCATGCGCTTGAGTGTCGCGTCGCGGTCGATGAAATGGTGTTTGAGCGCAGCCAGGGCGTGTACCACGGCGAAGATCACCAGCGCCCAGGCAGCATATTCGTGAACAATCCCGGCGCTGTCGGCCTGATCGGGGATGGAAGTGATCAGCGCCGGTACCTCGAACAGGCCGAACACGCTGATCGGCCGGCCATCGGCGGTGGAGATCAGGTAACCCGAGATCATCACCAGGAACAGGCCGAGGTAGAGCAGGCTGTGACCAAGCCTGGCCGCGATCCGGGTCAGCCGCCCCTGACTCGCCAGCGGCGCCGGCGCAGGGCTGACGAAACGCCAGAGCACCCGCAGCAGCATGATCAGAAACAGCGCGATGCCAATGCTCTTGTGCAGGTCCGGCGCGGTGCGATACCAGCTGCTGTAGTAGTTCAGCCCAACCATCCAGAAGCCCAGGCCGAACAGACCGAATACGGCGATGGCCACCAACCAGTGCAAGGCAATGCTGGTCAGCCCATAGTTCGTTGAGGAGTTACGCCAGTGCATTGAATCTTCCTTCAAATTCAGGCCTAGAAGCCTAGCCGGTTACCTATCGGAATAGAGCGCATTTTTTCGCTTTGAAACATCGAGTAAATCGATGACTGATCGCATCAAGTCATGCCCCAGCGCTTCTGCTAGGCTTCGCGACTCATTGCGGAGGAGTAACGATGAGCCTGAACGACAGCTGGATGCAACGCGACCTTGCCGTACTCTGGCATCCCTGCACCCAGATGAAAGATCACGAGCAGCTGCCGCTGATTCCGATCCGCCGCGGCGAAGGCGTCTGGCTGGAGGATTTCGACGGCAAGCGATACCTGGATGCGGTCAGTTCCTGGTGGGTCAACGTCTTCGGCCATGCCAATCCGCGCATCAATCAGCGCATCAAGGATCAGGTCGACCAACTCGAGCACGTGATGCTGGCCGGCTTCAGTCATCAGCCAGTGGTGGAGCTGTCAGAGCGCCTGGTCGCCCTGACACCGGCCGGGCTGGACCGCGTCTTCTATACCGACAACGGTTCGACCGGCATCGAAGTGGCGCTGAAGATGAGCTTTCACTACTGGCGCAACAGCGGACGTGGCCAGAAGCAGCGCTTCGTCACCCTGACCAACAGCTATCACGGGGAAACCGTCGCCGCGATGTCGGTGGGTGATGTCGCCCTCTTCACCGACACCTACAAGCCGCTGCTGCTGGACACCTTCAAGGTGCCGAGCCCGGACTGCTACCTGCGACCCGAGGGTGTGAGCTGGGAAGAGCATTCGCGGCAGATGTTCGCGCACATGGAACAGACCCTTGCCGAGCACCACCAGGACATCGCCGCGGTCATCGTCGAACCGCTGATTCAGGGCGCCGGCGGTATGCGCATGTACCACCCGATATATCTGAAGCTGCTGCGCGAGGCCTGCGACCGCTACGAAGTGCACCTCATCCACGACGAGATCGCGGTCGGCTTCGGCCGCACCGGCAGCATGTTCGCCTGCGAGCAGGCTGGCATCACGCCAGACTTCCTCTGCCTGTCCAAAGCCTTGACCGGCGGCTATCTGCCGATGGCCGCAGTGCTCACCACCGACCGGATGTACCGGGCGTTCTACGACGACTATTCGACGCTGCGCGCCTTCCTCCATTCGCACACCTACACCGGCAACCCGCTGGCCTGCGCCGCGGCACTGGCGACCCTGGATATCTTCGCCGAAGACAACGTGATCGAAGCGAACAAGGCGCTGGCCGCGCGCATGGCCAGCGCCACCGCGCACCTGGTCGAGCATCCGCACGTGGCCGAAGTCCGCCAGACCGGCATGGCACTGGCTATCGAGATGGTTCAGGACAAGGCCAGCCGCACGGCCTATCCCTGGCAGGAGCGTCGCGGCCTGAAGGTCTATCAGCACGCGATGGAGCGCGGCGCGCTGTTGCGCCCGCTCGGCAGTGTGGTGTATTTCCTGCCGCCCTATTGCATCACCGAGGAACAGATCGACTTTCTCGCGGCAGTCGCCACCGAGGGAATCGACATCGCCACCCGAGATGCCTCCGGGGTATCGGTCCCGGTCGGTCCATACCCAGGCTTCAGAGACCCGGGTTGATGTGGAGCATCGGCAGCCTGCGAGCCAGGCTGCCGATGCTTTAGACTTGCCGCTTCCAACTCGCCGCCTGCAGCTGCCTCCATGCGCCTATCCCGTTTTTTCATCGACGCCCCCCTTTCCCTTGGCCAGCACCCACTGCCTGACGCATCGGCCCACTACATCAGCCGGGTGCTGCGGCTTTCGGCCGGCAGCGCGGTTCAGCTGTTCGATGGCAGCGGCAGTGAATTTCGCGGCGAACTGCTGGAAGTCGGCAAGAAGTCCGTCACCGTCGAACTGCACGAACGCCTGACGGGGATGCCAGAGTCGCCTCTACAGATCCACCTCGGGCAGGGTCTTTCCCGCGGTGAACGGATGGATTGGGCCATTCAGAAGGCCACCGAGCTAGGCGTAACGCAGATCACCCCCATCATCAGCGAGCGTTGCGAAGTGCGCCTCAACGATGAGCGTGCCGACAAACGTCTGGCCCATTGGCGGCAGATCGCGATCAGCGCCTGCGAGCAATGCGGCCGGTCGGTGCTGCCGGTCATCCACCCGCCAATGAGCCTGCGTGACTGGTTGCCTGTCGAGGCAGACCTGAAGCTCGTGCTGCATCCAGTGGCCGCTCCGCTGACGAGCCATGCCAGACCGCAGACACTGGCTTTCCTGATCGGTCCGGAAGGAGGCTTGAGTGAGAGCGAAGTCGAACAGGCGGCCAATCAAGGGTTTCAGCCTGCTCGACTCGGCCCGCGAGTGCTGCGCACCGAGACCGCTCCGGTGGTGGCGCTGAGCGTGGCACAGCAGCTCTGGGGCGATTTCTGACGACGTACCGGGTGGCGGCCTCGATCAGATCAGGCCAGCATCGGCGAGCTTCTGCTCCAGACCGATCAGATCGGGGATTCGCGGCTGCACGTCGCCAAGGTTGACCGCATCCAGTTCGAGCGGGGCAAGCGTGACATCCGCGCGCGCGAGGCTGGCGTCGACCTTGATCGAGTGCGGGATGCCCTGCACCAGCAGCGCGATGAACTTGACGTGGTCGCGCCCACCAACCGCGTTGAGCACGGCAACCCGCGCCGAACTGCCAACCGGTTGTGCCTGGCCGCTGGACGCGGCCTCGAACGACAGCAGTGGTAGGCTCAGGTCACGCCACTGCACCTGCCCGAGAAACCATGCGGGCATGCCCTGCACCGCTTGCGGAGCGCGATAGGGAATCAGCTCGGCGACGGCCACGTTGGGCACCAGCAATACGCGATCGGCGAGCGGCATCAGCAGCCCGGTGAGGCTTTCCGCCTCCGGAGAAACGACCATTTGACTCATGAGTTATCCCGTTGAAAAGACGTGGCGGGCGTACCGACCTGGCTGACCAGATGATTGACCAAGGCTTGCGCCAGCTCGCGAGGGTCACCGCTGTAGGAGCTGTAGCCACCTTCGCGAAGATTGTCCGGCATACTTGAGCAGGCACAGGAGTCGGCGCGCTGCGTCCAGACCCTGCCACCCTGACGCAGCACATATGCGGCCGCCGCACTGCCGTCGCTGCCCATGCCACTGAAGGCAATGACACCGCAACGCTGGCCGAACTGCTGGGCCAGATTCAGCATCATCTGGTCGATCGACGGGCTATACGGTTCAGGCCAGCAACGACCGTTCAGGCGGGTGCTGCCATCGGACTCGAACCCGAGTTCCTCTCCGATCGGCGCGATGATCACTTCTCCGCAGCGCACCGGCTGGCCAGGGCGCACCTGTTGAACCTGCCACTGACTATGTCGGCCCACGGCCTGGGACAACGCGGACTCGAAGCTGGCTTCGATATGCTGGGCATAGATGAAACCGACTGGCAGGCCGCCAGGCAGCGCGTCCAGGAAGGCCTTCACGGCTTCCGGCCCACCGAGCGAAGCCGCCAGCAGCCATACCTGGGTCGCCGCTTCACCGGCATGCAGCGCGCTATCAGCCAGCAGCGGCGGTAGCGTCAGGCGCTCGGGGCGTTGTCCTTCACCCTGCAGTACGTCCAGACGCGGCCCCACTGCCCGTGACGGGTCACCGATCAGGCGCTTCAGCTTGCTGAACAGGCTGCGCTCCCAACGTGGGTAGAACTCCGAATGCCGCTCCGGCGCATGCCCCTCACCGAACAGCACCCGCGTGGTGTCGCGCTCAAGCAACGCATCCACAAGAGGCGAATCTTCGGTCTGCGCCAGATCGACCAGCCAGAGATCGGCCTCGGTGCTATCCAGGTCTGCCGGCTCGAGGCGCGCCGGGTCATTGTTCAATACCACCTGATAGCCACTGCCGGTCAAAGCCTGCTGCAGCACGTGACGCTGCAGAGAGGTGTCGGCGAGTACCGCAATGCGGGCGCAGAGAACGTCAGACATCGGCGTGAACCAAGCGCTGAATGGCCTCGAGCAACACCGATTCCTGATAGGGCTTGCCAAGGTATTCGTTGACGCCGATGGTCAGCGCGCGATCACGGTGCTTCTCGCCGGTACGCGAGGTGATCATGATGATCGGCAGATCCTTCAAACGCTCGTCGTGGCGAACCAGCGTGGCCACCTCGAAGCCGTCCATGCGCGGCATCTCGATATCCAGCAGCATGATGTCCGGCTTGCGCTCCTGCAGCTGAGTGATGGCATCCACCCCGTCCTTGGCGGTCAGAACGTTCATGCCATTGCGCTCCAGCAGACGACTGGTGACCTTGCGCACGGTGACCGAATCGTCAACCACCATGACCAGTGTCGGCCGTTCGGTTTCGACCTCGACCGGCTCCTGCACCTGATCGATAAGGCGCGGCTGTTGCAGCTGAATGAGCTGGTGCGCATGGAGCACACGGATGGTCGCCAGCAGGTCCAGAATCACCACGACCCGGCCATCGCCGAGGATGGTCGCGCCGGAAATGCCATGTACGCCGGCGAACTGCAGCCCGAGGCTCTTCACCACGATTTCACGAGAACCGGCGAGGCTGTCGACCTGTACCGCAACGCTGTGCTCTTTCGAGCGGACCAGGATCACCGGCAGCGGCAGGCTCTGCCCCACCAGCTTGGGCTTCTGGCCGTTGTTCAAGAGATCGCCGAGGTAACGCAGCTCGTAAGCCTGACCGGCATATTCGAAGCGCGGTGCATCCGGCTGGTAATAAGCTTCCAGCTCGTATGGCGAGACACGCACGATACCTTCGATGGTATTCAGCGGGATCGCATACAGATCCTCACCGGAGTAAACCATCAGCGCGCGGTTCACCGACACTGTGAACGGCAGGCGAATCAGGAAGCGCGTGCCCTGACCGAGCGTCGACTCGATGCTCATCGACCCGCCGAGCTGCTTCACTTCCGAGTGCACCACGTCCATGCCCACGCCGCGTCCGGAGATCTGCGTGACGCGCTCCGCGGTGGAGAACCCGGCTTCGAGGATGAACTGCAGGATTTCATGCTCGGACAGGTCGCTATCGGAGGACATCAGCCCGCGCTCGATCGCCTTGCGCCGCACCGCGTCCAGATTGATGCCACCGCCGTCATCCGCCAGCGTCAGCACGATATCGCCACCCTCACGGGCCAGATCCAGGCGTATCACACCCTGCTCGGGCTTGCCGGCAGCGCGACGACGCTCGACCGGCTCGATGCCATGGTCCACGGCGTTGCGCAGCATGTGCTCAAGCGGCGCGACGATTCGCTCGAGCACGCTGCGGTCCATCTCACCGGTGGCGTTGCCGACCATGAACTCGACCTGTTTGCCGAGCTCGCCAGCGACCTGCCGCACGATTCTGCGCAGGCGCGGCACCAGGCGCTCGAAAGGAACCATGCGGGTACGCATGAGGCCTTCCTGTAGCTCGGTATTGACCCGAGCCTGCTGCAGCAGCAGCGTTTCAGCGTCGCGATTACGCGCAGCCAGGGTTTCCTTCAGATCGAGCAAGTCGGACGCAGACTCGAACAGTGCGCGCGAAAGCTGTTGCAGCTGCGAATGGCGGTCCATTTCCAGCGGGTCGAAATCGTCATAGCCGGCGCGCTCGGCTTCAGCCTGGTAACGGCTGAGAATCTGCGCCTGGGTTTCGGTATCCAATCGGCGCAGCTGATCGCGCACCCGCTCGATGGTCGCTTCCATCTCGCCAAGGGTGAAGCCGACGTCGCTGACCTGCTGCTCGACTCGACCGCGGAAGATCGATGTTTCGCCCGCCAGGTTGACCAGACCCTCCAGCAGTTCTGCGGGAACCTTGACCAGCTCCTGCGGTGCCCGCCGCGCAGCGGCTTCCTGAGCGGCCAGCTGTGCGCGTCGAATGAATGGCAGCACCTTCGCCGGGCTGGTACTCGGCTTCGGCAAGGTACTGGCCGCGACGATCGGTTGTTCCAGAGTCACCGGCTCGCGCGGCAACTCTGGCTCGAGCTCCGGCGACTCAGGTTGCGAAGCGTCGCTTCCGTCGCTCGCCAGGCCCGCCCGAAGCAGCTCGACATCCTTCAGCAGCGCGTCGTAGCCGTGCTGCACATCGAGAAACAGGCTATCCGGCCAGGGGGCCCCCTGCTGCTGCGCCTCGCTCAACCGCTGCTCCAGATCGTGGGCCATGTTGCCCAGTGCCGTCTGCCCAGCCAGCCGCGCACCGCCTTTCAGCGTGTGCAACACACGGAGCATGTCAGCCAACGGAGCGGCATCCTCACGGCCGGCATCCCAGCGACCGAGCGCTGATTCCATTTCCTCCAGCAGGTCGTCAGCTTCCTCGACAAAGATGTCGAGAATTTCGGCTTCGGCAGACTGCTGCGCATCTTCCTGAGCGGCCTTCAGCGACACGCTGCTGGGAATGCTCAGTTGCTCATCGGGGTTGTTGCGAAAGTGACGAATCGTCTCGATCAGCGCATCGCCCGATGGCACCGGTTGGTGGGCCCGCACCGCCTCGAGCATTTCCGCCAGGCGGTCCTGGCAGGCCTGCAGAAGGCCGAACAATTCCGGGCTGGCCCGGTAGCTACCGGCGCACAGGCCTTCGTAAAGAAACTCGAGCTCGTGGGAGAGATCACCGATTTCACGGATATCGGCCATCCGGGCCCCGCCCTTGAGGGTATGCAGATCGCGCTGCAATGCCTCGAGTTCGAAGCTGTTGTCGACATCCGCCATCCAGCGTTGCAAACCACCCGCAGCGCTCTCGATGAGGTCGAAACCCTCCTCAAGGAAGATCTCCACTAATTCGGGATCGCGCTCGACTGTGTCGTGCTCCTCGGCGGCCGGCACAGCTTCGAACGCTTCCGGCACCTCATCTAGCTCGGGAAGGCTGAGGTCGATCTCATCCAACTCTTCGCTGAACGGGATATCCGAAGCGCGGCTATCGTCCGCTGCAGTTTCGTTGTCGCCTTCATCCGCCTCGGCAGAAGTCTCATCGACATCGAGCAGCGGCAAATCAAACGCATCGGCGCTCAGCGGCTCATCCAGCGATTGAGCAGGATCGTTCTCCGGTCGGATCAGGTCAGGACCCGCATCCGTCTCGAGTAGGGAGGCATCAGTCGAATCAACGCCGTCGAATGCCGGCAGGGCCCCCTGACGGAAGGCTTTCATCGACTCGATGAGTGCATCAGCACTGCTCATCGGCATCTCGCCCTGCAGCTGCTCGAGCTGCAGCGCCAGATGATCGTGGCTACGCTGCAACAGCGCTGCAAGCGGGGCGGAATGGATGTAGCGACCGTCGGAGAGCCCCTCGTAAAGCGACTCCAGCTCATGGGCCAGGTCGCCGATCGGACGGATTGCTGCCATCCGTGCGCCGCCCTTGAGGGTGTGAAGGTCGCGCAGCAGAGCCGAGAGCGCCATCTGGTTGGCCGGATCAGCGAGCCAGCGATCAAGCGCATGGCCGGCGCTTTCCATCAGGTCGACGGCTTCGTCGAGGAAAATCTCAACCATTTCGTGATCGAGATCGTCCTGCGCCTCGTCTTGCGGGGCTTCTTCTTCGGGCCAGGCTTCGGCTTCGGCTTCGGCTTCGGCTTCGGCTTCGGCTTCGGCTTCGGCTTCGGCTTCGGCTTCGGCTTCGGCGGGCAAGTCTGTCAGCGAAATCTCGCCAGGAGCAGCAACCGGCACGGGGTCGCCCGGCTGCTCCAGAACCAATGGATCAATGGCTTCGGCGAGCAATGCTTCGAGCCGCGCCACCAACTCCGACTGCTCACTCACCTGCAGCGCGGCAGCTACCTGATCCATCATGCCGACCAGCGCTTCATGGCCCTGCTCGACGTCGTCGAAGAAGCGCTCACTAACAGCCAGTCGCCCCTCCTCAACCACCGCGTACAAACGCAGCAGCACCTGGCACAACGCTTCCATCTGCGGCAGGTCGGCCATCTTCGCGCCCTGTCCGAGCGTGGTCAGCTCCTGCAGCAGAGCGGAGAGTTCCTGACGCTCGGCAGGATGCTCGCGCCAGCTGCGCAGCAAATCTTCGGCATCCAGCAGGATGTCCATGCCTTCAGAGAGGAACAGCGCGATCACGCTCGGATCGCGGGCCTCACCAGCATCGTTATGCTGGCGGGCGCCGGCTTCGACCAATCTGGCCTGATGCAGGGCGTGCACCTTGGCCAGGAACTCCGGGGCGCCTTCTATCGGCGCCAACGGTTCGTGATCGAGATTAGCCAGCCCCTGACGTAACAACAGCTCGGCCTCATGCAGCAGCTCGGCTTCGGCCAGATCCATCTGAATCAGGTTGGTCTTGAATTCCTTGACCATCTTCTCCAGAGGCGTTGCGATTTCCGCCACCGGCAGGATGCCGGCCATGTGCGCACTACCCTTGAGCGTGTGCAAGGCACGTTGCAGTGCATCGGTTACCGGCTGCGGCAGGCGCTGGGCGCAATCGGCGAGAAAACTGACCAGCGTGGTCAGATGCGATTCGGCTTCGTTGCGAAAAATTTCCAGCAACTGGGGGTCCAGTGCGTCGTCATCGTCTTGCGGCGCCGCGGACGGGGCAGGCTCGTCCGCAATCGCAGCAGACGTCTCAGCAGGCTGCGAAAGCACCACTGACTGCCCCTTGGCCAGGGCATGCGCTGCTGCCGCAAGGTGATCGACGTCATCACGCTGGCGCTGGGCCTTGGCTGCGAACTCATCTACGAGGGCCGGCATGAGTGCAACGACATCGCACACGACCTGCCTCACCGAGTCGGTCGGCTGGATGCTGCGATCGAGAACCCGATTGAGCAGGTTCTCGATGGACCACGCCAACTCGCCGATGACTAGTGCACGCACCATCCGCCCACTGCCCTTGAGCGTGTGGAATGCACGTCGCACTTCGCCCAGGGCATCCTTGTTGTCACTGTCGGCAAGCCAGAGTGGCAACTGCTCGCCAATCGCCTCCAGAACTTCTGCCGCTTCCTCGATGAAGACTTCCAGCAGGTCCTCGTCGACCGGTTCTTCGTCGGCAGGAGGCGGCAGGAGGCTAGGCGGTACATCCTGAGCAGGCGGGTTGATGGCTGCGACCGGCGCCGCCATGACTTCCTCAAGGCTGAGTACAGGCTCGACTTCCACCTGCAGGCTTTCAGGTTCGGAATAATCTGGCAGGCTCACTTCCGGAAGATCGAGCTCGGCGACCTGCGCATCGCTCCATTCGCTCAGGTCCGACTCATCTTCAAGTGAGTCTGGAGGCGTTTCGGACGCCGGCATCTCTTCTGGCAGGTTGAAAATGATTTCTTCATCGCCGGACAGGTCTTCCAGCGTCCACTCGCTTTCCTCGGCCTCCGCGGCGATTTCCGCATCATGGCTCTCGAGTGGCGCTTGCGCCTCGCTCAAGAAATCAGGGTCCATCGGTGCCGGAGATTCTTCCTGGTCGACCGCAACGGAGTCCAATGCATCCAGACTTGCGTCCGGCTCCTCAGGCAGCACTTCGATCTCGTCCAGCGGTTCGGCGAATTCGTTCTCGACCGCCGCGACCTTCATCGGAGCATTTGCATGTCCCAGCGAGTAGCCGAGGTTCTGCAGGCTTTCTTCGGCCACATCCAGAATCAGATCGCCCTGGGTGCCGCAATCCTCGGACAGTCGCTCGAGGTAATACTCGACGCTGGTGATCGCGTCAGCCAGGGTATCCAGGCTCTGCCAGTCCGGCACGGCCTGTCGCGCCAGAAGCTGATCCTGGATGTAGCCATTGCAGGCTTGCAGCAGGGACGCAGCACGCTCCAGGGGAATCATCGCCAGGCCGCCGCGAACCTGAGTGAGCAGATCCGGCACCCGAGCCAGATGCTCGTGGTTCCATTGCGAGGCAATGAATTCGATGATTGCGTCCTTGGCCTGCTCCAGCCCGTTACGCGCTTCGCGAATGACCAACTGATGAATCTGGGCAACATCGGTGGTCGGCAGGTGGCTTGCTTCGCTGCGCTCCTCCGCGGGACCGCCGACCATGCCGGCCAGCGTGGCCTCGACATACAGCAACGCACCGGCGATATCCATCAGTATGGCGTCGTCGGGCGCCTGCTGCCCCTGGGCTACGGACTGGACGAGGACGATCTGATCGAGAATGATCTTGCGCGGTTGAGCGAAGCCGAGCACTGCCAAGGTATCGGCGATCTGCTTGAGCGGGACCTCGAGGCTGGACAGCTCGGCAATGACCTTGCGATCGCTGCGCACGAACAGGTCCAGGCTGTCCTTTACCCGCACCAGCTCTTCACAAAGGGCAGCGACCACCGAGCGCATCGCGCCACGGTCGGGACCAGCCAGCTGAGCACGCTCCTGATCGACCACGGCGCTGTCTGGCAGCGCTTCGTCGAGGCGGTAAAGCTGCTTTAACGCCTGGATACGGGGCGTCTGCCCCGGCGCCTTGGCGACGTAGAAGAGCAGGTTCTTGATCAGCTCATCAGGCGCAGCCTGATTTAGGCCATCAGCGCCTTCCTCGACCAACCGCTTGAGCTGCTTGTCTACCTGTCGCAACAAGGTGCGGACGGAGGTGCCGTTGCTCACGCCGCCACTGGCCAGACCTTCGACCATGCCCGAGGCGATCTGCCATAGCGCCGCCAGTGGCGCATCCTTGCAGAGCATTTCCAGGCGGGCGAATACGCGCGCCATGTAGCCGAGATTGGTCGGCAGGTCCTGGTTGCGAATCACCCCAACCAGCGCAACCTGCAGCATCTGGCGCAGCTTGCGCAGCAGGGCCGGCAGCTCGTTCGTACGCAGACGCTCGACCGACTCCTGGGAAAGCGCCGGCGTGCGTCCGGACAGGTCGGGTGAAAATAGGCTGGTTTCAGAAAGCAGCTTTTCACCGCGAGCGGCGCGCAGGTCGTTAAGCAGCGGCAGCACCACCATCGGCAGGTCGCGGCGCGCACTCTGAATGCGGTCCAGATAGGCAGGCAGCTGCAGGATGGCCTGCATCATCACCTCGAGCGCCTCGCCCTGATTGGCCACCCGCTCATCGAGCAGGGCCCGCGCCAGCTGCTCCATTTCCTCGGCTAGCAATGCTGCGCCGAAGAACTCCACCATCTGCAGAGTGCCGTGGACCTGATGCACATAGGTCAGGCAAAAGCGCATCCGGGTCGAGTCCTGTGGGTTCTCGACGAACGCCTCCAGAGCCTGACGCGCCTGCTTAAGCGTCTCGGCAATCTCGCCTTTCACCCACTCCAGGGCGACATAATCGTGCCGATCACCCATAGCGACTCCGCTCATAAACTTTTCCGGGTAAAAGCCAGAACCTGATCGTTGGCCACCGGAAGCAATCCCGGATGCTGCCAACCGACCACTTCACCTACACCGATCACCAACAATCCCCCCGGAGCCAGGCAATCTGCCAGGCGATTGAGGATTTCTCGGCGACGCCAGCGGCGGAAATAGATCAGCAGGTTCTGACAGAAAATAACGTCCATGCTGGAAACGGGCGAGTTCGCCAGTTCCAGCACATTGAGCCTTGCAAAGCACACACGTGCGGCCAGGCCAGGAATCACTTGAAAACGATCATCGGATAGCGACAGGAAGTAACGCTCACGCAACGCCGGTTCGACCTGCTCCAGCTTGCGCGCGCTGTAGACCGCTGTTCGGGACTTGGCCAGCGCGCTCAGACTGATATCCGTGCCGGTGACCCCAAAGCTGCCGTCGAATTCGCGTCCCGCCAGCGCCTCGGTGGTGGCCATGGCTAGCGAGTACGTCTCTTCGCCACTTGCGCAACCCACGCTCCACAGCGCCAGGGGTCGCTTGATCGACTCCCGCTCCAGACGCTGGCGCAAGTAGGTTTCGAGCAGATCAAAAGAAGCAGGATGACGGAAGAAACGTGTTTCCTGAACGGTCAGCCTGTCCATGAGGGTCGACCACTCGACAGCACCACGGGGGCCGGAGGTGACCTGCCGATAGTAGCTGGCATAGTCAGGAGCACCGATCTCGCGCATGCGAGCGCTCAGATTGGTCTGCAGGAAGCTGCGCCTGCGTTCGCTGACGACCATGCCGGAGCGCTCTTCGAGGAGCGTCTGCCAGTCATGGAATTCCGCCGGCGACATATCGGCCAAGGGCTCCAATGCCCAGTCAAACCTCGGCTGCATGCCCTGCCCCTCGCTCATGATCATCGGCGGCAGCCATCAGATGACTGCCGCACTGCTCAAGTCAGGCCTGATCCGGAGCATCCGGCAGGGTAAAGCCGGAAACGGAATGGCGCATCTCGTTGGCCATCTTGGCCAAATTACCGATGCTCTTGGCCGTAGCGGTGGTACCCGACGAGGTCTGCGAGGTGATCTCCTGGATCACGTTCATGGTGTTGGAGATGTGGCCGGCCGAAGAAGCCTGCTGGCGTGCCGCGTTGGAGATGTTCTGGATCAGCGCCGCAAGCGTCTTCGATACCTTCTCGATCTCTTCCAGTGCCACACCGGCGTCCTGCGCCAGACGCGCACCGCGCACCACTTCGGAGGTGGTCTGTTCCATCGAGATGACCGCCTCGTTGGTGTCGGTCTGAATGGTCTTTACCAGTGCCTCGATCTGCTTGGTCGCCGCGGAAGAGCGTTCAGCCAGGCGCTGTACTTCGTCCGCTACCACGGCGAAGCCGCGGCCTGCGTCGCCCGCCATGGATGCCTGGATCGCCGCGTTGAGTGCAAGGATGTTGGTCTGGTCGGCAATGTCGTTAATCAGGCTGACGATGTCACCGATCTCCTGGGACGACTCACCGAGACGCTTGATCCGCTTGGACGTGTCCTGGATCTGCTCGCGAATGTTGTCCATGCCGGTGATGGTGTTGTGCACCACCTCGTTGCCCTTGTTGGCAATGGCTACCGAACGTTCTGCTACCGCCGAGGATTCCGCGGCGTTGGCCGATACCTGGTCAATGGAAACCGCCATTTCGTTGATGGCAGCAGAAGCACCGGCAATTTCCTGGGCCTGGTGTTCGGAGGCCTCGGCGAGGTGCATCGCAGTCGCCTGGGTTTCCTGCGCAGCGCCCGATACCTGAACAGCGGTCTGGTTGATGGTGGCTACCAGTTCGCGCAGCTGGTCGATGGAGTAGTTGATCGAGTCGGCAATCGCACCGGTGAAGTCTTCGGTAACGGTCGCGGCCACCGTCAGGTCACCGTCTGCGAGGTCGCCGATTTCATCGAGCAGTCGCAGAATCGCAGCCTGGTTACGCTCGTTCTTCTCAGCGGTTTCGCTCAGGCGGCGGCGTGCTTCCTGAACCATTACCAGACCAATCAGGATGATCGAGGCCAGCGCAATGGCGCCCAGCACGTAACCGAGGATGGTGTTGAGATAACGGGCATCGGCGCGGCTCTGCAGGCCTTGCGACAGAGCGGAGGTCTTGTCGAGCAGGGTCTGCGAAACCTCGAAGATGCTGTTAGCCGACTCGCGCACCTGGAACAGTTCAGGCGACGTTTCGAGAATTTCGTCCACCGATCCGGATACGAACTGGAAGAGTTCAGCGATCTCCGAGAGACGATCCAGCGCCTCTTCGTCGGCCACCGCAGTGATGCCCATGGCGACGTTGCCTTCGATCATCGCATTCAGGACTCGACCGAACAGACTGGCATCACGACCGAACATATCGGCCGCCTGTACCGAGTCCTGGTCACCGGACAGCACCTTGTTCACCGAACCGAGGATACGCTCTGCCAGCAGCGACTGGCGCTGGGCAACCGAAACCTGGGCTGCTGGCGCACCACTTTCCAGCAGGATGTCGACGACCTCCTCGTACTCGACCTGGAGCTGAGGAATGGTTTCGGCGAGGGTGCTTGCTACCTGGTGGAGCGACAGGACAGTCTGCTCACTGGCCAGGATGGCGTCGGTATCGCGACGCAGCGTGTTCCAGTCCTGCTCCACCGCGTTGACTTCATCGCGCAACGATTCGGGAACCGCCGGCAGACCGATGTCCTCGTTTCCTTGCGAGAGATAGGCCCAGCGCTGGTTGAACTCGTTCCGGGCCTGCTTCAGAGACGCGAACGCCTCCTGCGTGCCGGTCGCCGCTTCCACGGCATCCTTGGCGATCTGCTGGGACAGTACACGCAGCTCTCCTGCGTGAGCGATGTATTCGTTATCGTGATCGGCCTGAGTGTTGACGTACGCGAAGTTCGCGAACAGCAGCACGATCGATACGATCAGCACGATAAACAAACCGGTGGTCAGCGTATTGCTGCGCACCCCGCTCAACAAAGCATTAGCATTCATTTTGATCATTATCCGGCCCCCGCCTGGACCCCCGTCGTTTCCATCCAAGAACCAAAAGGCCGACCTTGGTCGACCCACCTACAACTAAAACGCGACGTCCAGAAACGCCTGATGCGTAGCCAACGCGTGCGGGCTGAAGACCAGCCAGGGCTGCTCGCGCTGGAACACACCATGAATGAATGGCTGAATTGATGCCTCGATCGGAGGCAACTCCTCCGAGAAGGTTTCCACCGCGAAATGCTGCATGCCGAAGACTTCATCGACAGTCAGTCCGGCGAACACTTCCTGGTGATCCACCACCAGCACCCTGCGCTGCTTGCGCAGTGCCGAAAGCTCAAGCCCGAAATACCCACAAAGGTCCATCACAGGCAACAATCTGCCGCGCACGTTCGCCACGCCCTTTACCCAACTCTTGACGCCGGGAAGCAACGTATAGCGAGGCTCATGCAGGATTTCGCCAACCTCCCCCATTGGAGCGACGAACAAGCGCCCCCCCATCCGAAAGCCGATCCCTCCCCAGGTTTGCACGGCTTCCTGCTGAGAAGGCAGGCCTGCCGCGTACGTGCGGCAACGTTTATCTAGCTCCAGCAACTGCTGAAACGGCGTTTGCATGTCAGGCATGCTGGCCACGTCCCTTTGTCCGAGTGTTGGCTACCGCGGCGTCAGCCCGCCAGAACGGCATTCAGGGTCTTCAGCAATGTGGCTTCGTCCACCGGCTTGGTCAGGTAATCCTTGGCGCCTTGGCGTTTGCCCCAGACCTTATCGGTTTCCTGATCCTTGGTGGTGACGATGATCACCGGAATGTGACTGGTTTCAGAATCTTTGGTCAGTTGGCGCGTAGCCTGAAAACCATTCAGCCCGGGCATGACAATATCCATCAACACGGCATCCGGCTTTTCCTGACGAGCCAGCGCGACGCCGTCAGCGCCATTCTCTGCTTTAAGCACCACATGTCCATTCTTCTCAAGCATGGCGGTGAGCTTGTACATTTCGGTCGGCGAATCATCAACAATCAGAACGCGAGCCATGATTTCTCCATAGGAAGGCTTCAGCGGCAAACAATGCCGAACTTCAGGATGCTTGCTCCACCGGTGCGAAATCAGGGACATGCGCCTTGATCGCACCGAGCAGCTCTTCTTTGCTGAACGGCTTGGTAAGGTATTGATCGGATCCGACAATACGCCCTTTGGCCTTGTCGAACAGGCCATCTTTGGAAGACAGCATGATCACCGGCGTCGACTTGAAGGAACTGTTGTTCTTGATCAACGCACAGGTCTGATAACCGTCCAGCCTGGGCATCATAATATCGACAAAGATGATGCGGGGATGAGTATCCGCAATCTTGGCGAGCGCATCGAAACCGTCCACAGCGGTGATGACATCGCAACCTACTTTCTTCAGCAGGGTTTCAGCAGTGCGACGAATCGTTTTCGAATCGTCGATCACCATGACCTTCAAGCCCTCGGAGTGCTGTTCCATTTCGCCCTACCATCGCCTCGGTGAGTCGTAGTTTATCGTTATGTCAGTGCGCCGGAGGCCCTGCCACCGATGGGCTGCACCCAATCGCCGGACCTTTTTAGCACACTCCTCATGCACACGCTATCAACCGGAAAAGCATCCGGATTTTCCTTGACCCAGTGCACAACCACAGCCAATCTGCAGCGACATTTTGAGCCACTGGCGGCGCTTCGCCGCCCATTGCCGGAGAACACCCCATGACCATTCGCGTCGGGATCATCATGGACCCTATCGCGCAGATCGCCTTCAAGAAGGACAGCTCGCTGGCCATGCTGCTGGCTGCCCAGGCGCGAGGCTGGACACTGTTCTACATGGAGCAGCGCGACCTATATCAGCTCGGCAATCAGGCCCGGGCGCGCATGTGCCCGCTGCGGGTATTCAACGACCCACAACATTGGTTCGAGAAGGATGGGGAGGTCGATGCGGCCCTGACTGATCTGGACGTGATCCTCATGCGCAAGGACCCGCCTTTCAACAGCGAGTATGTCTACGCAACCTATCTGCTGGAACTGGCGGAAAAGGCCGGAACGCTGGTGGTCAATCGACCGCAGAGCCTGCGCGACTGCAACGAGAAGTTCTTCGCCACCCAGTTTCCACAATGCACCCCGCCGACACTGGTCAGTCGGCGCTCGGACATTCTCCGCGAGTTCGCCCGCGAGCACCGTGACATCATTCTCAAACCCCTCGACGAGATGGGCGGAGCATCGATTTTTCGTCATCGCGAGGGCGACCCAAATCTGTCGGTTATTCTCGAGGTTCTGACCGAGCATGGCAGCCGCCAAATCATGGCTCAGCGATACATTCCCGCGATCAAGGACGGCGACAAGCGCATCCTGATGATCGATGGCGAGCCGATTCCCTATTGCCTGGCGCGAATCCCCGCCGCAGGCGAAACGCGCGGCAATCTGGCCGCGGGTGGTCGCGGCGTGGCACAGCCGCTTTCGGATCGCGACCGCGAGATTGCGGCGATCGTCGGCCCGGAACTACGCAAACGCGGCCTGCTGTTTGTCGGCCTGGATGTGATCGGCGACTACCTCACCGAAATCAACATCACCAGCCCGACCTGCATCCGCGAAATCGACAATGCCTTTGATACCCGCATCGGCGAACGGCTCATGGACGCGATCGCGGCGAAGCTGCAAGGTTGAACCAGCTAACAGCTTTGAGCTTGGAGCTTGCGACTCCAAGCTCAAAGCCGGCAGACTGCGCGGCACTTCGAGCCGACCCGACCTGCGATGAACGCCGCTATCCGCCATCCCGTGCCTGAAACCACCCGAGTCCGCCCGGCGGACAGGCTCGGCTTCACGCTTTTTCTGGCTACCGCATTGCATCTGGCCTTGATTCTCGGGCTTGGCTTTACCCTCTCCGAGCCGAAGCAGATCAGCAAGACGCTGGAAATCACCCTGTCGACCTTCAAAAGCGAAGAGAAGCCCAAGGAAGCGGACTTCCTCGCCCAAGACAATCAGCAGGGCAGCGGCACGCTGGAGCACAAGGCCACGCCGAAAACCACCGAGCAAGCGCAGTTCCAGGATACCGAGGTCCGCAAGGTCACCCCGCCGGCAGCACCGCCTCGCAGCACCCGGCCGGAACCGGCGAAGACCGTCGTCACCACTCGCAGCCCACAGCGCGAAAAGGCCGACGTCAAGCAACAGACGCCACCGCAGCCCGAGCCGCAAGCAGCGCCGGCATTCGACAGCTCACAACTGAGCGCGGAGATCGCCAGCCTCGAAGCCGAGCTGGCGCAGGAGGTCGAGCGCTATGCCAAGCGCCCCAGGGTCAGCCGACAGAACAGCGCCGCCACCATGCGCGACATCAGCGCCTGGTATCGCGACGAATGGCGTAAGAAGGTCGAGCGCATCGGCAACCTCAACTATCCCGACGAGGCACGCCGCCAGCAGATCTACGGCAGCCTGCGCATGCTGGTGACCATCAACCGCGACGGCACCATCCAGGAGCTGCGCGTGATCGAGTCATCCGGCAAGCCGGTGCTGGACGATGCCGCGCTGCGCATCGTGCGACTGGCAGCGCCTTTTGCGCCCTTCACCGGCGAACTGGCGCAGAAGTTCGACCAGGTGGAGATCATCCGCACCTGGCGTTTCGAGCGCGGCGACAGGCTTTCGAGTCGCTGAAATCGGCAGCCGGGCGAACCGTCGCACCTGTAGCCGGAACGCGGTGCAACGCTTAAGCTAACGCGCATGAAAAGCACCGCGCCCAGCTACCTCAAGCATCACTTCCTGATCGCCATGCCGCAGATGGCCGATCCGAACTTTGCCCAGACGCTGATCTACCTGATCGAACACGGCGCAGAAGGCGCCATGGGCCTGATCGTCAATCGCCCGAGCGGGCTGAGCCTGGCTGATGTGCTGGAGCAGCTGCGCCCGGACGAGCCGATCCCCCCACTCTGCCAGAGCCTGCCGATATTCTCCGGCGGCCCGGTGCAAACCGATCGCGGCTTCGTTCTGCATTCGCCCGACCAGCAATTCCAGGCCACCCTCTCCCTCGGCCCGCTGGGCATGTCCACATCGCAGGACGTCCTGTTCGCCATTGCGGACGGCCAGGGGCCTGCCCGGCACTTCGTCGCCCTAGGTTACGCCGGCTGGGAAGCGGGACAGCTGGAAGCCGAACTGGCCGACAATGCCTGGCTCAGCTGCCCCGCGGATACCGAGATCCTGTTCGACCTACCTTATGACCAACGCCTGAACGCCGCGGCAGCATCACTCGGCGTCGACCTGCGCCTGCTCAGCACCCAGGTCGGCCACGCATGAGTGCGCCGCGACTGCTGCTCGGCTTCGACTACGGCACCAAGCAGATTGGCGTCGCCGTCGGCCAGGCCATTACCGGGCAAGCACGTGAACTCTGCGTACTCAAGGCGCAGAACGGCGTGCCGGACTGGCAACAGATCGGGGCGCTGATGCGCGAATGGCAGCCCGATGCGCTGGTCGTCGGCCTGCCGCTGAACATGGACGGCACGCCCAGCGACATGAGTGCCCGCGCGGAAAAGTTCGCCCGCCGACTCAACGGTCGCTTCAACCTGCCGGTGCACACTCACGACGAACGCCTGACCACGTTCGAAGCCAAAGGCGAGCGTCTGCGCCAGGGCCAGCACGGCGGCTATCGCGATCGCCCGGTGGATGCCCTGGCCGCAGCCCTATTACTGGAAGGCTGGCTGAGCGATCACCCTGCCGCCTGATCCAGACCTGTAAGGAGACCCCATGATTCTGCCCAATCCCGAACAGCTGCTGCCCGAGATGGTCGCCACACTGAAGCAGCACCTGATTGATCGTGACATCCAGGAGCCGCGCTTCATCGGTATCCGTACCGGCGGCGTCTGGGTGGCCCAGGCGCTGCTCGCAGCCCGCGCGCAGAACGAACCGCTCGGCATTCTCGACGTGTCCTTCTATCGCGACGACTTCACCCAGAAGGGCCTGCACCCGCAGGTGCAGCCGTCGGAGCTGCCTTTCGAGATCGAAGGCCAGCACCTGGTGCTGATCGATGACGTGCTGATGACCGGCCGCACCATCCGCGCCGCGCTCAATGAACTGTTCGACTACGGTCGTCCTGCCAGCGTAACGCTGGTCTGCCTGCTCGACCTGAACGCGCGTGAGCTGCCGATTCGCCCTGACGTGGTCGGCGCCACCCTGTCGCTGGCGCCCGAGCAGCGCATCAAGCTGATCGGACCGGAGCCATTGGCCCTCGAACAACAGATGGAAACCAGCGGCTCCTGAGCGAGCCGGCAAGTCCGCCCCACAGCCCCGCCAACCGAGATCCTGCGATGACGCCCACCGACGCCAAGCGCCCGCTACAGCTGAACGACCAAGGCCAGCTGCGCCATTTTCTCTCCCTCGACGGCCTGCCGCGCGAGTTGCTCACCGAGATCCTGGACACTGCCGATTCATTCCTCGAAGTCGGCGCCCGGGCGGTGAAGAAGGTTCCACTGCTGCGCGGCAAAACCGTCTGCAACGTGTTCTTCGAGAACTCCACACGCACCCGCACGACCTTCGAACTGGCGGCGCAGCGGTTGTCGGCAGACGTCATCACGCTGAACGTCTCGACCTCCTCCACGAGCAAGGGCGAGACCCTGACCGACACGCTGCGCAACCTGGAAGCCATGGCCGCGGACATGTTCGTGGTGCGCCACGCCGACTCCGGCGCCGCCCATTTCATCGCCGAGCACGTCAGCCCGGAGGTCGCGGTGATCAATGGCGGCGACGGGCGCCATGCGCACCCGACCCAGGGCATGCTCGACATGCTTACCATCCGCCGCCACAAAGGCAGCTTCGAGAACCTCTCGGTCGCCATCGTTGGTGACATTCTGCATTCGCGGGTAGCGCGCTCGAACATGCTGGCGCTGAAGACACTGGGCTGCCCGGACATCCGCGTGATTGCACCGAAAACCCTGCTGCCCGAGGGCATCGAGCAGTACGGTGTGCGCGTGTTCAACGACATGAACGAGGGGCTGCGCGATGTCGACGTGGTGATCATGCTGCGCCTGCAGCGCGAGCGCATGCAGGGCGGCCTGCTTCCCAGCGAAGGGGAGTTCTACAAACTCTACGGTCTGAACACCCAGCGTCTCGCACTGGCCAAGCCCGACGCCATCGTCATGCACCCGGGCCCGATCAACCGCGGCGTGGAGATCGAGTCGGCGGTGGCCGACGGCCCGCAATCGGTGATCCTCAATCAGGTCACCTATGGCATCGCCATTCGCATGGCCGTGCTGTCCATGGCGATGAGCGGCCAGGCGGCCCAGCGCCAGATCGATTCTGAATCCGTATCCGAGGAGCAGCAGTGATGGTGGCAACCCGAATCCTCGGCGCACACGTGATCGACCCCGTCAGCGGGCGCAACGAAATCGCCGATATCTACCTGCAGCACAATAAGATCGCCGCCATAGGCCAGGCGCCTGCCGGCTTCGAAGCACAACAGACAATCGACGCGCAGGGTCTGACCGCCGCACCCGGCCTGGTCGATCTTGCGGTAGCCCTGCGCGAGCCCGGCTACAGCCGCAAAGGCAGCATTGCCAGCGAGACCCTGGCCGCCGCCGCTGGCGGCATCACCAGCCTGTGCTGCCCGCCGCAAACGCGACCGGTGCTGGATACCGCGGCAGTGACCGAACTGATCCTCGATCGCGCCCGTGAGTCGGGCCATGCCAAGGTGTTCCCCATCGGCGCGCTAACGCGCAACCTGGCCGGCGAGCAGCTTTCCGAGCTGGTCGCGTTGCGTGAAGCCGGGTGTGTCGCGTTCGGCAACGGCCTTACCGAATTTGCCAGCAATCGCAACCTGCGCCGTGCGCTGGAATACGCCGCCACCTTCGATCTGACGGTGATCTTCCACTCCCAGGACCACGATCTGGCCGAAGGCGGGCTTGCTCACGAAGGAGCCGCCGCCAGCTTCCTCGGCCTGTCGGGGATTCCGGAGACCGCCGAAACCGTGGCGCTGGCGCGCAATCTGCTGCTAGTCGAGCGCTCCGGCGTTCGCGCGCATTTCGCCCAACTGACCAGCGCCCGTGGCGCGGAAATGATTGCCCAGGCACAGGCTCGCGGCCTGCCGGTGACGGCCGACGTGGCCATGTATCAGCTGATCCTCACCGATGAAGCGCTGCACGGTTTCTCCAGCCTGTATCACGTGCAACCGCCACTGCGCAGCGCAGCGGATCGCGCTGGCCTGCGTGAGGCGGTGAAGGCGGGCGTCATCTCGGCGATTTCCAGTCATCACCAGCCACACGAGGCCGATGCCAAACTGGCCCCGTTCGGCGAAACCGAACCGGGCATCAGCAGTGCCGAAATTCTGCTGCCACTGGCGCTGACATTGGTGGATGACGGCTTGCTCGACCTGCCAACCCTGCTGGCGCGCCTGACCAGCGGGCCCGCTGCAGCACTACGCCTGCCGACCAGCACCCTGCAAGCCGGCCAACCTGCGGACCTGGTGCTGTTCGATCAACACAGTTCGACCTTGGTCGGCGAGCGCTGGTATTCCAAAGGTCGTAACTGCCCGTTCATGGGCCACTGCCTGCCGGGCGCGGTGCGCTACACCATCGTCGACGGCCACATCAGCTTCGAAGGCTGATGCGAAAGATCTGCGCAGGCTGGACATCAACCCGTCCATGCCTGCCAGACTTCTAAAGCGTTTCCTGCCCTACTCGTTCAGCTCCGCGCCAGATTGCGCTCGGATATCTGCGAGTTCAGCGTCCAGAAGTCGTAAAGCACACCGATAAAGAACAAGCCACCGGTGAACAGGTAAAGGATTCCTGTGATCCACTTACCCTGATACATGCGGTGTACACCGAATACGCCGAGAAAGGTCAGCAGTATCCAGCCGACCGTATAGTCGATGGGCCCCGGCTGGAAGCGCATGTCCGCTTCACGATCCATCGATGGGATCAGAAACAGGTCGATGATCCAGCCGACAAAGAACAGGCCGAGGGTAAAGAACCAGATGGTGCCGGTGATGGGCTTGCCGTAGTAGAAGCGGTGGGAGCCTAGAAAACCGAATATCCACAAGAGATAGCCGATCAGCGTGCTATGGGTGTTCTGCTGCATCCGAACCTCGATGTGCGATTGATGAGTGACGTCCAGCTTATCCGATAATGCGCCTGAACCGCCCCGCCAGACGGACCATGCCGCCATGCGCAACCGTGATACTGTATATAAAAACAGCATAACGGTCACCATGATGCAATTGATCGACAAACTCAGCGTGCTCGCCGACGCGGCCAAGTACGACGTTTCCTGTGCCAGCAGCGGCGCGCCGAAGCGCAGTTCGAAGGGCAAGAGCGGACTCGGCGCCACCAATGGCATGGGCATCTGCCACAGCTTCACGCCGGATGGGCGCTGCGTGGCGCTGCTGAAGATCCTGCTGACCAACTTCTGCCTGTACGACTGCCAGTACTGTGTCAATCGCCGCTCCAGCGATGTGCCGCGGGCGCGCTTCACGCCGGAAGAAGTGGTCAGCCTGACGCTCGACTTCTACCGACGCAACTGCATCAGCGGCCTGTTCCTCAGCTCCGGCATCATCCGCTCGGCGGACTACACCATGGAACAGCTGGTGCGGGTCGCCAGGCTGCTGCGTGAGGAGCACGAGTTTCGCGGCTACATCCACCTCAAGACCATTCCCGACGCCGACCCGCTGCTGATCGCCGAAGCCGGCCGCTATGCCGACCGGCTCAGCGTGAACATCGAACTGCCGACCGAAACCAGTCTGATCCGTCTGGCACCGGAAAAGCAGGTGGTGACCATCAAACAGGCCATGCACACCATCCACCAGGGCGAAACCGAGGCTAGCGCCGAGCGGCGGGCGCCGCGCTTCGCACCCGCCGGGCAGAGCACGCAGATGATCGTTGGCGCCGACAACACCGACGACAGCACCATATTGCACACCGCCCAATCGTTGTACGGCAGCTATCGACTGCGCCGGGTCTACTACTCGGCCTTCAGCCCGATTCCGCACAGCCCCAACACCGTGCCTTTCGCGGCACCACCGCTGATGCGCGAGCATCGCCTGTATCAGGCCGACTTCCTCATGCGTGGCTACGGCTTCAAGGCCGACGAACTGCTCAGCGGGCCAGGCAACCTCGCGCTGGATATCGATCCGAAGCTGGCCTGGGCGCTGGCGCACCGCGACCAGTTTCCGGTGGACCTCAACCGCGCCGAACCGACGATGATCGCCCGCATTCCCGGAATCGGCATGCTCAGCGCGAAACGCCTGGTGGATCTGCGCCGACAGAAGCGCATCCGCTTCGAGGATCTGACCCGTCTGCGCTGCTCGCTCGAGAAAGCCAAACCCTTCGTCATCACTCAGGATTACCGGCCAAGCCTGGCAGGGCAGGAGTCGGCCATGCTGCGCCAGCATCTGCGCGACACCCCCGCACAACTGGCGCTCTGGTAATGGTCACGGTGCGTTTCGATGGAAGCTTCCAAGAGTGGCGAGTTCGGGCTCGCGCGCTGCTGCAGAGCTGCGTCGCGCCACATGAGCTGAACTGGGCCAGCGACGATGAATCGACAGGGCTATTCGACGATCCCTCGCCGGCACCTTCAACGGAAGGCGGACCGCGCATTCGCGTCCCCCGACAACTGCTGGACGAACTCGAAATGGCCGCGCGCTATCGCACCGAGCAGCGCTGGAGCCTGCTGTATCGCGTGCTCTGGCGGGTCACCCAGGGCAATTCGAGTGCGCGAATGGTCGGCGACATCGATGGCAGCGAACTGCATGGGCGCATCAAGGCAGTCCGTCGTGAGGCCCATCATCTGCATGCCTTTCTTCGCTTCAGCCCACTGCAGAGCAGTGATGGACCGCGGCACGTCGCCTGGTTCGAGCCTGCGCACGACATACTGCCTTGGGCGGCGGGACACTTCGCCGAACGGATGGGCGGCAACAGCTGGCTGATCGCGACGCCGGAAGAAGGGGTTTGCTGGGATGGCCAAGACATGTACTACACCCGCCCCTGCCCGCTACCGTGGCGGCAGCTGGCGCAAAACGCAGCGGACCCCGGCGGCGAGCTATGGAAGGCGTATTACGAAAGCACGTTCAACCCGGCCCGGCTGAACCGCGGCGTACTGGAGAGCAACCTGCCTGTGCGCTTCTGGAAGAATCTGCCCGAAGGCATGTTGATCCCGCAGTTGATGAGCCGCGCGCGCGCCGGTGCGCAGCGTGACGGCCAGGCCGAGCGCGTCGCCGCGAGAAGCGGAAAGCGCATCGGCCGGGATGCAAAACAGGCCGACTAGCGGAAGCTGCGGCCTGGATCGTCGTCACTGACCTCAAGGCTCAGGCCCTGGGACACGCTGGTTAGATGCTCGCCATCGGTTTCCGATCCCAGCTTGATCAGCAGACGCAGGTCGTTGGCCGAATCGGCGTGCAGCAACGCATCTTCGTAGGTGATTTCACCCTGCACATAGAGGTTGTACAGCGCCTGGTCGAAGGTCTGCATGCCCAGCTCGGTGGAGCGCTTCATCAGCGACTTGAGCTCATGCACCTCGCCCTTGCGGATCAGGTCGGCCGCCAGCGGCGTATTGATCAGCACCTCGATCACCGCACGACGCCCCTTGCCGTCAGGCGTCGGCACCAGCTGCTGGGCGACGATGGCCTTGAGGTTGAGCGACAGATCCATCCACACCTGGTTGTGACGGTCGGGCGGGAAGAAGTTGATGATTCGGTCCAGCGCCTGGTTGGCGTTGTTGGCGTGCAGGGTCGCCAGGCACAGGTGACCGGTTTCGGCGAAGGCCACGGCGTAGTCCATGGTTTCACGGGTACGGATCTCGCCGATGAGGATTACGTCCGGCGCCTGGCGCAAGGTGTTCTTCAGGGCCACTTCGAACGAGCTGGTGTCGATACCGACCTCGCGCTGGGTAACGATGCAGTTCTGATGCTGGTGGATGAATTCGATCGGGTCTTCGATGGAGATGATGTGCCCGCTGGAATTCTTGTTGCGATAGCCGATCATCGAAGCCAATGAGGTCGACTTGCCGGTACCGGTGGCCCCGACGAACAGCACCAGCCCGCGCTTGGTCATCGACAGCTTCTTGAGGACGTCCGGCAGCTTGAGTTCTTCGATGGTCGGAATGTTGGTTTCGATACGCCGCAGCACCATGCCAGCGAGATTGCGCTGGTAGAACGCACTGACCCGGAAACGGCCGATACCACGAGCGCTGATGGCGAAGTTGCACTCATGGTTCTCGGTGAACTCGCGGCGCTGCTGCTCGTTCATAACGCCGTGCACGGTCTCGCGGGTCATTTCCGGCGACATCGCCGTCTTGCTGACCGGCATGATCTTGCCGTTGACCTTCATCGAAGGCGGCACGCCTGCCGTGATGAACAGATCGGAGCCGCCCTTTTCCACCATCAGGCGCAGAAGTTTCTCGAATTCCATCGTCGTACTCGCAATCGTGGCAAGCGCCGCATCGGGCGGCGCCCGGTAGTTATCAGGCGTTTAGAAGTTCTCTGGCTGCTTGGCCTTTTCCTTGGCGCTGTCTCGCGAGATCAGCCCTTTGGCGAGCAGCCCCTTGAGGCACGAGTCGAGGGTCTGCATGCCCAGCGAGCCGCCGGTCTGGATCGAGGAATACATCTGCGCCACCTTGTCCTCGCGAATCAGGTTACGGATCGCCGGCGTACCGATCATGATCTCGTGGGCCGCGACACGGCCGCCGCCAACCTTCTTCAGCAGGGTCTGCGAGATCACCGCCTGCAGCGATTCGGAGAGCATCGAACGGACCATGGACTTTTCTTCGGCCGGGAACACGTCGACCACGCGGTCGATGGTCTTGGCGGCGGAGGTGGTGTGCAGGGTGCCGAACACCAGGTGACCGGTTTCCGCAGCGGTCAGCGCCAGGCGGATGGTTTCCAGGTCGCGCATTTCGCCGACGAGAATGATGTCCGGATCTTCACGCAGTGCCGAACGCAGTGCCTCGGAGAAGCCCAGGGTGTCACGATGGACCTCGCGCTGGTTGACCAGGCACTTCTTCGATTCGTGAACGAATTCGATGGGGTCCTCGATGGTAAGGATGTGGTGGTACTTGGTGTTGTTCAGGTAATCAAGCATCGCCGCCAGGGTGGTCGACTTGCCCGAGCCGGTCGGTCCGGTGACCAGCACCAGCCCGCGCGGCACATCGGTAATCTTGCGGAAAACCTCGCCCATCCCCAGGTCTTCCATGGTCAGCACCTTGGAAGGAATGGTCCGGAACACCGCGCCGGAACCGCGATTCTGGTTGAACGCGTTGACGCGAAAACGTGCCACGCCCGGCACTTCGAACGAGAAGTCGGTTTCCAGGAATTCCTCGAAATCCTTGCGCTGCTTGTCGTTCATGATGTCGTAGATCAGCGCATGCACCTGCTTGTGGTCCATGGCCGGCAGGTTGATTCGCCGCACGTCGCCATCGACGCGGATCATCGGCGGCAGGCCGGCGGAAAGGTGCAAATCCGACGCACCCTGCTTGGCGCTGAAGGCCAGCAGTTCTGTGATATCCATGGGACTCCCCAATTACAAGCAAGCAGGTAGAATGCCGCGCAGACCCAAGGCGGCGGCGCAAGTAATGTCCACGATAGAGAAGAATATTGCAAAGGTCGCAGCGCGCATCCGTGAGGCGGCGCAAGCTGTGGGACGCGACCCTGCTTCGGTCGGCCTGCTGGCGGTGAGCAAGACCCAGCCGGCCGCCGCCATTCGCGAGGCCGCCGAAGCCGGCATGCGCGATTTCGGCGAGAACTATCTGCAGGAAGCGCTGAACAAGCAAGCCGAGCTGAGCGAGCTGCCGCTGACCTGGCACTTCATCGGACCGATCCAGTCGAACAAGACCAAATCCATCGCCGAAAACTTCGACTGGGTGCACTCGGTGGATCGCCTGAAGATCGCCCAGCGCCTGTCCGATCAACGTCCAGCCGAACTGCCGCCGCTGAATATATGCCTGCAGGTGAATGTCAGCGGTGAGGCGAGCAAATCCGGCTGCGCGCCAGAGGAACTGCCACAACTGGCACAGGCTATCGCCGCGATGCCGCGTCTGCGCCTGCGTGGACTGATGTGCATTCCCGCACCGAGCGAAGACCCCGCCGAGCAGCGCGCCGCCTTTGCCCGCCTGCGCGCATTGCGCGATGAACTGCCACTGACACTGGATACGCTGTCCATGGGCATGAGCCAGGACCTCGAAGCGGCAATTGCCGAAGGCGCGACCTGGGTCCGCATCGGCACCGCACTGTTCGGCGCCCGCGACTACGGACGCCCTCAATAAGGAATCGCTATGACCTCACCCCGCATCGCCTTCATCGGCGCCGGCAACATGGCTGCCAGTCTGATCGGCGGGCTGCGCGCCAACGGCGTCGCAGCGGACGCCATTCGCGCCAGCGATCCAGGCGCCGAGCAGCGCGCGAAAATCAGCGCCGAGCTCGGCATCCAGACGTTCGCGCAGAATGCCGATGCACTGGCCGGCGCCGATGTGGTGGTGCTGTCGGTCAAGCCGCAGGTCATGCAGGCGGTCTGTCAGGATCTGACTCCTCATCTGGCCCACGGCCCCCTGATCGTCTCGATCGCCGCCGGCATCAGCTGCGACAGCCTGCAGCGCTGGCTGGGCCCGCGCCCTCAGGCAATTGTGCGTTGCATGCCCAACACGCCGGCCTTGCTGCGCCAGGGCGTCAGCGGCCTGTTCGCCAATGCCCAGGTCAGCGACACGCAGAAGCAGCAGGCCGAGCAACTGCTGTCGGCCGTCGGTATCGCGCTATGGCTCGAAGAAGAGCGCCTGATCGATGCGGTAACCGCCGTTTCCGGTAGCGGTCCTGCCTATTTCTTCCTGCTGATCGAAGCGATGACGGCTGCCGGACAGCAGCTCGGCCTGCCCCGCGAGACCGCCGCGCAACTGACCATGCAGACCGCGCTGGGCGCAGCTCGCATGGCTTGCGAAAGCGACGTCGATGCCGCCGAACTGCGGCGTCGCGTCACCTCGCCGAACGGAACCACCGAAGCGGCGATCAAAGCCTTCCAGGCGGGCGGCTTCGAGCAACTGGTGCAGCAGGCGTTGAACGCGGCCGCACAACGCTCGGCCGAACTGGCCGAACAACTGGGTCAATAGGTCTGTTGACGCTTCGTTCGCGACGAAACAACAGCCTCTAAGGAGCATTCATGTCCCAACTCTCGCAAGCCCTGATCCTCGTCATCCAGACGCTGGGCAGCCTCTATCTGCTGATCGTGTTGCTGCGCTTCATCCTGCAGCTGGTACGCGCCGACTTCTACAACCCGCTCAGCCAATTCATCGTCAAGGCAACCCATCCACTTTTGCGGCCGATGCGCCGCATCATTCCGAGCATGGGCACGCTGGATATTTCTTCGCTGATCCTCGCGCTGATCGTGCAGATGGTGCTGATGGCGCTGATCCTGCTGATCGCCTACGGCACCATCGGCAATCCCTTGCTGTTGCTGGTCTGGGCGCTGATCGGCATCACTGGGCTGTTCCTCAACATCTTTTTCTGGGCGCTGATCATCAGCGTGATCTTGTCCTGGGTCGCGCCGGGCAGCCACAACCCGGGCGCACAGCTGGTCAGCCAACTCTGCGAGCCGGTCCTGGCGCCGTTCCGCCGCCTGCTGCCGAACCTCGGCGGGCTGGATATCTCGCCGATCTTCGCTTTCCTGGCAATCAAGCTGCTGGACATGCTGGTAGTCAACAACCTGGCCACCATGACCCACATGCCGAACATCCTGCGCATGCTCATCTGAGACGCCGTTCATGCTTTGCTGCCAAAGCGGCACCGAGGAGCCAAAAGCGCCTCGGAATGCCGCATGGCTGCACGTAGACTTCAACTTCTCGGCTTTTTCCATCCTGCCTCGTACTTTGCTGCGGGGTGTGAACGAGGACATCGACTCGAACCGAGCCGCCCATGACCGCCCATGCCGCCAGCAAGGCCGCTCGGTCACGTCAGGCTTCGATTGAATTGACCTTGTAACGGCGGGTCCGATAATTCGCCGAATCACACCTCCGGGAGCTGGATGAGCATGGAACGTCTCGATCGACAAGTGGACGCCTACGTCACCTGGAAGCGTGACCTCATTCGTGAGATCACCCGCTACCGCAGCTGGCTGGCGCATAACCGGCTTTCCAGCGAGGGCGTCGAGGCGCGCCTGGAACGAGCGCTGCGGGTGTTGCGCACCGATCACATCACCCTGGCTTTCGTCGGCGAGTATTCGCGCGGCAAAACCGAGCTGATCAATAGCCTGTTCTTCTCCAACTACGGTCAGCGCATCCTGCCTTCACGGGCTGGCCGCACCACCATGTGCCCCACCGAACTGCTGTTCGATCCGCGTTCGGAACGCTCCTACATCCGCCTGCTGCCCATTGAGTCGCGCCTGGAAGACACCAGCATCGCGCAGCTCAAGCGCACACCGCGACTCTGGCTCAATCTCCCGCTCGACCCGCATGACCCGGAAAGCATGGCCGAAGCCTTTGCCCAGGTCGCGTTGACCAAGGCCATGCCGGTGGAGCAGGCGATTCAGCTGGGCTTTGACCCAGCCGGCCTGGAAAGCAGCAGCAGTGGCGATACCGTACTGGTCCCGGCCTGGCGCCACGCCGTGGTCAACTTCGACCACCCGCTGTTGCGTCAGGGCTTGCGCATTCTCGATACGCCCGGGCTGAACGCGCTGGGCAGCGAGCCGGAACTGACCCTGTCGATGCTGCCCAATGCCCAGGCAATCGTGTTCCTGCTCTCTGCCGACACCGGGGTCACCGCCAGTGACATGCAGATTTGGCAGCAGCACATCCGCCAGCTCGACGAAGATACGCAGAACAGCCTGTTCGCCGTACTGAACAAGATCGACGTGCTCTGGGACGATGTTGCCGGCGAGACCTTCGTGCAGAAGGCCATCGAGGATATCCGTGACAGCACCGCGCAACAGCTGGGCATTGATTGTGCCGACGTCCTGCCGCTGTCGGCCAAACAGGCGCTGATGGCGAAGATTCGCGGTGACCAGGCGCTGCTCGAACGCAGCCAGCTGGCACGGCTGGAAGAGTTGCTCAGCCAGCGCATCCTCACGCAGAAGGAACGCCTGCTCGAAGACCAGGTGGTGCAGCAGGTGATGGCGCTGCTGCAGAACAGTCAGCATGCCCTCAAGCTGCGCCTGGAAAAGGTCATCGAGCAGCGCGATGTGCTGGCCAGTCATCAGGAAGGCAGCGGGCAGATGCTGCTCGAACTCACCGCGCGCACGCGGCACGATCACAACCGCCACCACAAGCGCCTGCTCGACCTGAAGACCAATCAGCGCCTGCTGCAACGCCAGGGTGAGCTGCTGCGCACGGCAATACGGGCCGAACGCCTCGAGGAGCACCTGACCCGGTTGCGACGCAGCCTGACCGGCAGCCTGACCACGCTGGGCATCAACCTGGCGATCCTGCACTTCTTCCGCTCGGTGGAACAGGACCTGGGCATCCTCGAGCAGGAGGCGGAAAGGGCCAACAAGATGGTTTCGGCGATCTACCGGCGGCACAGCGAAGAAAACCCCCTACAGGGTATCGACCCGCCGATGTTCCAGTTGCTGCCTTATCAGCGCGAGCTGCGCAGCCTGCAAGGAAAGGCCGATCAGTTCCGCCTGCAGTTGAAGACCCTGCTCACCGAGCAGCGAACACTCACCAGACGCTTCTTCTCTACTCTGGTGCAGGAGGTCATCGGCATGCACCAGCGGCTGCGCCAGGAAGCCGAACAGTGGGCTGGAGATGCGCTGACGCCGCTGCTGCAGTTTTCCCTGGAACACAAGCAACAGCTGGAAACCCACATCCTGCAGTTGAAGAGCCTGGCCAGGGAGAGCCAGCAGAACAGCCAGCGCGGACAATTGCTGACGCGCTACAGCGGCGAACTGGAGCTGCAACTGGCACAGGCCGCAGAAATGCTCCGCGCGCTGCGCCGACCGGCGCCGTTGCGGCGGCAGGGCAAGGTGGTCAGCCTGACCAGCGCGCAGATCAGCTAAAGCTGTCGCCATTTCGTCGCAGCCCGCGAGGAAATGGCGAGAGCCCCGCTCGCCGTTGCATTTCAGGATGAATTGCAACGCGCATACCTTTAGACTTTGCCGCCTTCTTCAAGCAAGAGCCAGGGTCGATGCCCACTGCAATTCCCGCCGATTCCGTTGGCCTGGTGAGTCCGCAGGTCGCGCATTTTGCCGAACCACTGACACTCGCCTGCGGCCGTACGCTGGCCGATTACCAGCTGATCTATGAAACCTATGGCGAGCTGAATGCCGCGCGCAGCAATGCCGTGCTCATCTGCCATGCACTCTCTGGCCACCATCATGCCGCCGGCTACCACAGCATGGACGACCGCAAACCCGGCTGGTGGGATTCCTGCATAGGCCCGGGCAAGGCCATCGATACCGATCATTTCTTCGTCGTCAGCCTTAACAACCTGGGCGGCTGCAACGGTTCGACCGGCCCGAGCAGCACCAACCCGGCCAGCGGCAAGCCCTACGGTGCAGACTTCCCAGTGGTGACAGTGGAAGACTGGGTGCACAGTCAGGCACTTCTGGCCGACCGCCTTGGCATCGCCCAATGGGCAGCGGTGATAGGCGGCAGCCTGGGCGGCATGCAGGCCTTGCAATGGACCATCAGCTACCCTGAGCGAGTCCGCCACTGCCTGGCCATCGCCTCGGCGCCCAGGCTGTCGGCACAGAACATCGCCTTCAACGAAGTCGCGCGCCAGGCCATCCTGTCCGACCCGGAATTCCACGGCGGCCATTTCCAGGAGATGGGCGTGATTCCCAAGCGCGGCCTGATGCTGGCGCGCATGGTCGGCCACATCACCTACCTGTCCGATGACGCCATGGGCACCAAGTTCGGTCGCGGACTCAAGAGCGAGAAGCTCAATTACGACTTCAACAGCGTGGAATTCCAGGTCGAAAGCTACCTGCGCTATCAGGGCGAGGAGTTTTCCGGGCGTTTCGACGCCAATACCTACCTGCTGATGACCAAGGCGCTGGACTACTTCGACCCGGCGGCAGCCCACAACGACGATCTGGCCAAGACATTCGAGGGCGCCCAGGCGCGCTTCTGCGTGATGTCCTTCACCACCGACTGGCGCTTTTCGCCGGAGCGCTCGCGGGAAATCGTCGACGCCCTGCTCGCTGCGCGCAAGGATGTCTGCTACCTGGAGATCGATGCGCCGCAGGGCCACGACGCCTTCCTGATCCCCAATCCCCGCTACCTGCAAGCCTTCCGCGGTTACATGAACCGCATAGCCGTATAAGGAACGAAGATGCGCGCCGATCTGGACATCATCCAAGAGTGGATTCCGGCCGGCAGCCGAGTTCTCGACCTCGGCTGCGGCAATGGCGAGCTGCTGGCCTGGCTGCGCGATCACAAGCAGGTCAGCGGCTACGGCCTGGAAATCGACCCGGACAACATCGCCGCCTGCATCGACAAGGGCGTCAACGTCATCGAGCAGAACCTCGACCTGGGCCTGGGCAACTTCGCCAGCGACAGCTTCGACATGGTGGTGATGACCCAGGCGCTGCAGGCCGTGCATTACCCCGACCAGCTGATGAAGGAAATGCTGCGCGTCGGCCGCCAGTGCATCATCACCTTCCCCAACTTCGGCCATTGGCGTTGCCGTTGGTACCTTGCGAGCAAAGGCCGCATGCCGGTGTCGGAGTTCCTCCCCTACACTTGGTACAACACGCCGAACATTCACTTCTGCACGTTCGAGGATTTCGAGCGGCTGTGCCAGGAAAGCGGTGCCAGGGTACTCGAACGCCTGGCAGTCGACCGCGATCATCGGCATGGCTGGGCCAGTCGCATATGGCCGAATCTGCTGGGTGAAATCGGCATCTACCGCGTCACCGGGCCATCCCGCTGAGCGGCTTCAACGCTGGAGGTAAGCACATGAAACGCATCCTGATCGGTCTGTTGGCCGCACTGCTCACATTGCCGGTGCTGGCCGAGCGTAAACACAGCGTCGGCGAATACGACGTCCACTACAGCGCCTTCAATTCGGGCTTCCTGCAGCCGGACATTGCCGCCGCCGCCGGACTCACGCGCAGCAAGACCCAGGGCGTAGTCAACGTCTCGGTGATCAAGGACGGCAAGCCGGTCGCAGCGCAGGTCAGCGGCGTAGTGAAGAACCTGCTCGGGCAGGATCGCCCGCTGGGCTTCAAGCAGCTCAAGGAAGGTGACGAGGCGATCTATTACCTCGCGCAGTTCCCCTTCGACTCGCAGGAAACCCTGCGTTTCGCCCTCACCGTTCAGCCGACCGGCGCCGAGCCGTTCAGCTTCGAGTTCAACCAGGAATTCTTCCCCGACCGATGATGCCTTTTTCCGAACTGGTACTGGCCAGCCACAACGCCGGCAAACTCAAGGAACTCCAGGCCATGCTCGGTGACGCGGTACGCGTGCGCTCGGTGGCCGAGTTCAGCACCGTCGAGCCGGAGGAAACCGGTCTTTCCTTCGTCGAGAACGCCATTCTCAAGGCGCGCAACGCCGCGCGGATATCCGGTCTACCGGCGCTCGCCGACGACTCCGGCCTGGCCGTCGACGCCCTCGGCGGCGCACCGGGCATCTACTCGGCGCGCTACGCCGATGGCCAGGGCGATGCCGCCAACAACGCCAAGCTGCTGGACGTCCTGCGTGAGGTTCCGGATGCCGAACGCGGCGCGCAGTTCGTCTGTGCCCTGGCGCTGGTGCGCCACGCCGACGATCCACTGCCGATCATCTGCGAAGGCCTCTGGCACGGCCGCATCCTGCATGCAGCACGCGGCGAGCATGGCTTCGGCTACGACCCGCTGTTCTGGGTGCCGGAATGCGACTGCTCCAGCGCCGAGCTGCCTGCAGCGCAGAAGAACCAGCTCAGCCACCGTGCACGCGCCATGGCCCTGCTCAAGCAGCGGCTGGGGATATGAAAGCGGCAGACTCAGCCCCGCTAAGCGCCAGCGAAGGCAACCACGGCACGCCGACAACGGCAGGTTTCGAATTGCCCCCGCTGGCGGCGTACGTACATATTCCCTGGTGCGTGCGCAAATGCCCGTACTGCGACTTCAATTCCCACGCGGCCGGACCCGAACTGCCCGAAGACGCCTATGTCGCCGCGCTGCTGGCCGATCTTCGCGCGGATCTTGAGCACGTCGGGGACCGCCGGCTGAGTTCGATCTTCTTCGGCGGCGGTACGCCAAGCCTGTTTTCTGCCAAGGCACTGGCGGCGTTCATCGACGGGCTGGAACGGCTGGTCGGCTTTTCCGAGGACATCGAGATCACCCTGGAAGCCAATCCGGGGACGTTCGAACAGGCCAAGTTCCGCGACTACCGCCAGCTCGGCATCAACCGGCTGTCCATTGGCGTGCAGAGCTTCCAGGCCGACAAGCTCAAGGCGCTCGGGCGCATTCACGACGGCGACGAAGCTATTCGCGCCGCCGACATGGCTCGCGCCGCCGGCTTCGACAATTTCAACCTCGACCTCATGCACGGCCTGCCGGACCAGAGCCTGGAGGATGCTTTGAGCGACCTGCGCATCGCCATCGCGCAGCAACCGACGCACCTGTCTTGGTACCAGCTGACCTTGGAGCCAAACACTGTGTTCTGGAGCCAGCCGCCGCAGCTGCCCGAAGACGATATCCTCTGGGACATCCAGGAAGCCGGCCAGACGCTGCTCGCCGAGCACGGCTATCGCCAGTACGAGACCTCGGCCTACGCCCAGCCCGGGCGGCAGGCGCGGCACAACCTGAACTATTGGACCTTCGGCGATTTCCTCGGCGTCGGTGCCGGCGCCCATGCCAAGCTCAGCCACGCCGACGGACGCACCCTGCGCAGCTGGAAGACCCGCCTACCGAAGGACTACCTCGATCCGGCCAAGGCATTCCGCGCAGGCGAAAAGCTGCTGGCAGCGGATGAATTGCCCTTCGAATTCCTGATGAATGTGCTGCGCCTCACCGACGGCGTACCGGCCATGCTGTTCACTCAGCGCACCGGACTGCCGCTGAATGTGCTCGCCAAGCCACGGCGCGACGCCGAAGCGCGCGGCCTGCTCTCGGCTGACCCAGCGCGCCTGGTGGCGACGCCGAAGGGCCAGCTGTTTCTCAACGACCTGCTACAGAGCTTCCTGCCTTAAGGACACCGCATGGATTTGCTACTCGACCTGATCGTCACGCTGTCGCGCTGGAGCCGCAACCACCTGTCGGATATCTCCCTGGCGCTGATGGCCACGCTCTTCGTACTGTTCGGCCCGGCAATCAATACCTGGGTAAAGGGCGCCGTCAGCAGCCTGAACTTCTTTTTCCGCACGCTGATCTTCGTACTGGTCTGCGCGGTGGGCTATGGCCTGGCGATCGTCTTCCTCACCCCGTGGATGACCCAGGGGCTGGCCCACCTGAACAACTACAGCCTGGCGCCGGTGCTGCTGCTGATCTTCTTCCTCATCGGCGTGATCGCCGACCGTAACTAGTGGCCTGGTTGGTAAGGTCAGTTGGTCGACTCCGGCGCCCATGGCCCCGATACTGTGTTGTTGCTCCTTGCCATAGCCCCGCTATGACGCGTCGCAGCGCCTTCTCGGAGCCATGTCCATCCGAACTTGCCTTGACCAACTGACCGCGCAAGCCACTAACGCCGCTCAGCCTTCGCGAAGAAATCGATCGAGATCGACGGCCTCGCCCGGCCGATAGCACAGCTGCCGGCGCAGATCCTCGAACAGCGGGTCGTAGATGCCGTGCAGACCGAAGAGGATATCGGCGTCCACCGGCACACCGTGGCGACGCAGGCACTGACGGACGCGCTGCAGGAAGTTGCAGGCAACATCGCGGTGCATTCGAAATTGTTCGTCCACCAGGGTTGCTCCGGCCTCGAAGCGCAGGTGAAAACACGCCCACTGCGGCGCCTCCGGCGTGCCCTCGACGGTAGTCGAGCTGCAGGTGATAACCCGGTTTCCCGGAAGCGGAAAGGCTGTGGTACTCCAGTTGTCCCGGTCTGAACACGCGGCTCCCTCCTTTGCGAATGGCGCGGCTGCTTGCCCGGCTGCCGGGCCGCCTTTGCAGCGCTACGCAGGCGATCATCCCACTGCCGCGGCAGCCCACTCTTGAGCGAAGTCACTACCCGTGCTCGGCCCCACCGAACAGGAGCAACCTTGTAGCCTCACACCGCCGCAGCGACGCGCGACGGCAGTTCTGGTGGTACGAAAAAGGGCGCCAGCGGCGCCCTTTCGTGCATCTTCTGTTTCTGTCCTTCGTCAGTTGCCGCGACGCAGCGCCTGCGGCGAGAAATCACGCGGGCCGAGCTTGACGTTGAAGTCGTACATCGGCTCGTTGTTGTCCAGCCCATCGACGAAGTAGTTGCCGTCCTTGAGGTGGTAGAGCGTTTCCAGCGTGCTGTTGAACATCGGCACGTCGTAATAGCTGATCGGATGGCTTTCCTGCAGGCCGATCAGCTCGCCCTTCTCGTCGTACAGGTCGACGGCAAGGATCGCCCAGCTGTCCTCGTCGATATAGAACCGACGCTTGTCGTAGAGGTGACTGAAGCCCTTGCGCAAGGTCGCCTCGACCACCCACACGCGATGCAGCTCATAGCGCAGCAGTTCCGGGTTCAGGGTGCGTGCCTGGACGATGCTGTCGTAGGGGAGGCCCTTCTGATGCACGGCATAGCTGTTGTAGGGCATCAGCATTTCACGCTTGCCGAGGAGCTCCCACTCGTAGCGATCCGGCGCGCCGTTGAACGAGTCGACCACATCGGCCGTGGCCAAGCCGCTGGTGTCGGGCTGCAAGGAGTCATAGGCCAGCGACGGCAGACGGCGCACGCGGCGATCGTCCGGGCTGTAGCGCCACGCCTTGCGAGTGGTCAGCACCTGGTCGAGCGGGTCCTGCACCACCAGTGCCGTACCGGACAGCTTGGCCGGCGCGGTGACACGGTACTTGTAGTACAGCACTGTGTTGTCCAGGTCCGCGTGAGTCATGCCTTCGCGGTTGTAAACGTAATAGATGTGCCGATCGCGCTTGATGTAGTTGGCCCGGCCACCGATCACCACTGCCTGGTTATTGATCATGTGGCTCTGGTCACCCTTGTAATGCAGGATGTGATTCCAGATCACTTCGATGCCGCTCTGCGGGATCGGGAAGGGAATGCCGGCTGCCGCGCCCTGGATACCGTTGCCGTTGGCGATGAGCTCGGCGCTGACGGCGTTGTAGCGAGTGGCATCATAGATCCGCTGCGGCACCGAGGCGCTGCGGCGGGTCGGAAATACGCGCAGGTGGTAGTCGGGATAACGCTCCAGCAGCGCCTTCATACCGCCGGAAAGCTGGCCGCTGTACTCGTTGATATTGGTGTGATCGACGCGATAGAGCACTGTATCGGCCGCATACGGGTCGGGATGGTGCATCCCGGGCTGGTAGCCGGCGGGTGCTGCAACGCCCCCGGCCCAGGGCGGGATCGTCCCCGCGGGATTGCCGCCGCGCTCCGCTCCCAGCGGAGTCAGGTCCTGCCCCAGTCGCGCGGCCTGCGTGCTGTCTACCTTCGCCTGTGCCGGTAACGCGGTACAGGCTGCCAACAGCAGAATTCCGATCTTTCCGTACATCGTCTACTCCCCCAATTGCGCACGATGCTGGGCACCGCGTGGCGAGCCCGGCTATCGGCGTTGCATTGTTATATGGTGTGGGCAGGCATGCCGTCCTGGCAGCACTCTTCCCTGGCCGCTGCTGCGGCTCTCGATCTGGGTGTGGCAAGCGACCTGGCTGCCTGGCGCCGCTGATAGGGCAGCCGGGACTAGGTCGCGGGCGTTTCTCTTTTACTGACCGCGCTCAGTCGATGCGCTGGAATTTCAGGTCCCAGACGCCATGACCGAGCCGTTCACCACGGCGCTCGAACTTGGTGATCGGTCGCTCCGCAGGCCGTGGCACGCAACGTCCATCCTCGGCCAGATTGCGGAAGCCCGGGGCGACGTTCATTACCTCGAGCATGTATTCGGCATAGGGCTCCCAGTCGGTAGCCATATGCAGTGCGCCGCCGATCTTCAGCTTGCTGCGCACCAGCTCGGCGAAAGCCGGCTGCACGATACGTCGCTTGTGATGACGGCTCTTGTGCCAGGGGTCCGGAAAGAACAGCAATACGCGGTCCAGGCTGGCATCGGCCACGCAATCGCGCAGTACCTCCAAGGCGTCGCAACTGTAGACCCTGACGTTGTTCAATTTCTGTGACACAAGTCCGCTCAGCAACGCGCCGACACCAGGTTTATGCACTTCCACGCCAATGAAGTCCTGATCCGGCGCCGCGGCGGCCATTTCCAGGGTGGAATGGCCCATGCCGAAGCCGATCTCGAAGGTGCGCGGCGCGCTACGGCCGAACACCTCGTCGAAATCGCGCAGACCGTTCTCGATCTCCAGGCCGAACTTCGGCCAGCCTTGCTCCAGGCCACGCTGCTGGCCTTCGGTCATGCGCCCGGCACGCATCACGAAACTCTTGATGGTACGGCGGTGCTCGGTTTGCTGCGCTTCGGCCGCGGGGTTCTGCTCTGTCATGGTCTACCTGCGAGAAATAAAAAAGCCGGCCCCTGACACAAGGTCGGGGCCGGCCACGAATCGGTTCAGCGAATCAGCCCGTCCAGCGGCGACGAGGCGCTGGCGTAGAGCTTCTTCGGCATGCGGCCGGCGAGATAGGCCAGGCGGCCGGCCTCGATGGCGTACTTCATGGCCTCGGCCATCAGCACGGGATTCTGCGCATGGGCGATGGCGCTGTTCATCAGCACCGCTTCGCAGCCCAGCTCCATGGCGATAGTGGCGTCCGAAGCGGTTCCGACACCGGCATCCACCAGCACGGGCACGGTGGCTTCCTCGAGGATGATGCGCAGGTTGTAGGGATTGCAGATGCCCAGACCAGTGCCGATCAGGCCGGCCAGCGGCATCACCGCGATGCAACCCATCTCGGCCAGCTGGCGAGCGATGATCGGGTCGTCGCTGGTATAGACCATGACGTCGAAGCCGTCCCGGATCAGTACTTCGGCGGCCTTGAGGGTCTCGATCACGTTGGGAAACAGCGTCTTCTGATCGGCCAGCACTTCCAGCTTGACCAGCTTGTGGCCGTCGAGGAGCTCACGGGCCAGGCGACAGGTACGCACTGCGTCCTCGGCAGTGAAACAGCCGGCGGTGTTCGGCAGGATGGTGTAGCGCTCGGGGCTGATCACATCGAGCAGATTCGGCTCGCCCGGATTCTGGCCAATATTGGTGCGGCGCACCGCTACGGTGACGATCTCGGCACCCGAGGCCTCAATGGCCGCACGCGTCTCCTCAAGGTCCTTGTACTTGCCGGTGCCGACCAGCAGGCGCGATTGATAGGTGCGACCGGCCAGGGTGAAGGGCTTGTCGTGCGGAACTGGGCGCATGGGAATTCCTCGTTCGGACGTGTTGCTGCGGACTGGGCGCCGCAAGGCGGCGTACTTCGGATGAACGCGACCGGCTAGCCGCCACCGATGGCGTGCACCACCTCGACGTGATCGCCTTCGCTGAGTTCGGTGGTCGCGTGCGCGCTGCGCGGCACGATGTCCCGGTTGAGCTCGACGGCCAGACGGCGTCCGGTCAGGTCCAGACGCACCAGCAGGTCGGCCACCGACTCGCCGGCTGGCAGCTCATAGGGTTCGCCATTCAACTGGATCTGCATGCTGTTCGCCGCCATTGCGAAAAGGGGACGGCATTCTAGCCCGAATCACCCACGCCACCAACGCGAAGCCCGCGGCCGTTCGTCCCGCTCAGCTGCGTATGCGCCAGCCGGCCAGCGCCAGGCAGAGCCAGCCTGCGAGAAAGGACGTACCCCCTAGCGGCGTGATCATACCCAGCTTGCCGATTCCGCTGAGGGTGAGCAGGTAGAGACTGCCGGAGAACAACAGGATACCGGCGACGAACAGGGCACCTGCCGCAGTCAGGAGGCGGCCGGGCCGATGCAACGAAAGCAGCGCGACGCCAAGCAGTGCCAGCGCATGAAGCATCTGGTACTGCACGCCCGTCTGAAACACCGCAAGATAGGCAGCGCTCAACTGACTCTTGAGGGCATGGGAAGCGAAAGCGCCAAGCGCAACGCCGGTCAAGCCGAACAGCGCGGCAAGGACGATATAAGCACGAATCATTGCCATTTCCGGTCGATGGCCTTAGCGGCCGCTATAATGCCCGCTCTTTTCGCCCACGACCAAGTGCCATGTTGCGAAACCTGCTGCTGCGCCTCTCCAAACTGCTGCTCTGGCTGATCGGCCTCTCGGCGCTGCTGGTACTGCTGTTTCGCTGGGTGCCACCACCGTTCACCGCTTTGATGATCGAGCGCAAGATCGAGTCATGGCGCACAGGCGAAACTATCGACCTGACCCGCGACTGGCGGCCTTGGAAAGTGCTGCCGGACGATCTGAAGATGGCGGTGATCGCTGCCGAGGATCAGAAGTTCGCCGACCACTGGGGCTTCGATGTCGCAGCAATCCGTGCGGCGCTCAGCCACAATGAGCGCGGTGGCTCACTGCGCGGTGCCAGCACGCTGAGTCAGCAGGTGGCGAAGAATCTGTTTCTCTGGTCCGGCCGCAGCTGGCCGCGCAAAGGACTGGAGGCCTGGTTCACTGCGCTGATCGAGCTTTTATGGCCCAAGCAGCGCATCCTTGAGGTTTATCTCAATAGCGTCGAGTGGGGCGATGGGGTCTTCGGTGCGCAGGCGGCGGCACAGCATCACTTCGGCACTGGTGCACCATACCTGTCGACCCGACAAGCCAGCCTCCTCGCCGCAGTGCTACCCAATCCACGACAGTGGAGCGCTGGCAAACCGAACGGCCATGTGAACAATCGCGCCGCCTGGATTCGGCAACAGATGCGCCAGCTGGGTGGCAGCCACTACCTGCAGCGGATCAAACCGGACCACCCGGACTGGTGGCCGGGCTGGCTCTGAACCAGCATGCAGAACAGCCGGCGCAGCAGGATGCAGCACCTCCGGTGCGAGATCACGTGCCTCCCGCTCGGTCAGTGCGATGGGGTTTGACTATGCAGTATCTGGATCGGACCCGATAGCAACCATGAACACCTACCTCGTCCGGCTGAGTCTGGGCTACTTCTGCCTGGCCATGCTGTGGATTCTCCTCGGCGACACACTAGTCGGCTACCTCGCTGCAGGCGATAGCCAGAACTGGCAGACGGGCAAGGGAGCCCTGTTCGTAGCGCTTACCACCGCGCTGATATTCGTGCTCGGCAGACAGCACTTTCGCCGCTTCGACGAACAGCAGCGCGCACACCACCTGCAGGAGACCAGCCTGAAGCAGGCCGCCGCAGTCTTCGACAGCACTCAGGAAGGCGTGCTGGTCACTGATCCAAGCCAACACATCGTGCACGTCAATCCGGCGTTCAGCCGCATCACCGGATATAGCACCGAGGAAGTCCTTGGACAGACCCCTAGACTCTTCGCGTCTGGCAAGCACGACGCAGCCTTCTACAACCAGATGTGGCTGGCGCTGAAAGAGCATGGCGAGTGGAGCGGCGAGATCTGGAACCGACGCAAGAATGGCGAGGTGTACCCTCAATGGCAGAACCTGCGCTGCATCCATGACAACCAGGGCCAGCTCAGCCATTACGTGGCGGTGTTCTCCGACCTCTCGGCACTCAAGCGCTCGCGCGAAGAGCTCGACCAGCTCGCTCATTACGACCCGTTGCTCAAGCTGCCGAATCGGTTGCTGTTCACCGAGCGCGCCAAGCAGGATCTCGAGCGCGCCAGGGCCAACAGACGCAGCGGTGCATTACTCCTGATCGACCTCGATCACTTCAAGGACATCAATGAAAGCCTTGGCCACAGCCTGGGCGACGCGCTTTTGCAGGCTGTCAGCACGCGACTGGGCGAGTACCTGGAAGAAGGCATGACGCTTGGCCGACTCGGCGGTGACGAGTTCGCCCTGCTCTGTGAAGGCTACGGCGCGGAGAAGGCCACCTCGCTGGCGTTGCGCATTCTCGACCGACTGAACGAACCCTTCCATATCGCCGGCCAGGAGCTGTTCAGCAGCGCCAGCATCGGCATCGTGCTGTACCCCTATCCGACCGACGTGCAGAACGTCGAACAGCTGATGCGCAACGCCGACTCGGCGCTGTTCAAGGCCAAGAACAGCGGCCGCTCAACCTATGCGTTCTATTCCGAGGAACTGACCAGCCAGGCCCGCCAGCGCGTCGAACTGGTCACCGCATTGCGCCAGGCCCTCGAGCAAGGACAGCTGCGCCTGCACTTTCAGCCGATCTACGACCTGCGCGAGGGCACGATCACCGGTTTCGAGGCACTGGTACGCTGGCTACACCCGGAGAAAGGCCTGATCGCACCGGGCATCTTCATTCCCGTCGCCGAGGAAACCGGGCTGATCAGCGCGATCGATCACTGGGTGCTGGAGCAGGCGTGCAATCAGGCTCGAGAGTGGCTTGGCCAGGGTCGCCCGCTTGGCTTCATCGCGGTGAACATCTCCAGCCGCCTGTTCGGCAACGGCGAGCTCGACCTGCAGGTCGCCACCATTCTGGCCCGCTGCGGGCTAGAGGCGCACCATCTGGAACTGGAGATAACCGAAAGTGCGGTGATGCAGGACCCGGACGCTGCCCTGGAGCTACTGCAGCGCCTGCGCGCACTCGGCGTTCAGCTGGCGATCGACGATTTCGGCACCGGCTACTCGTCGCTCCAACGACTCAAGCGCATGAACGTGCACAAACTGAAGATCGACCAGGGCTTCGTCCGCGGCCTGCCCGACGACCGCGAGGACGCCGCCATCACCCGCTCGGTCATCGGTCTGGCACACAATCTGGGCCTCAAAGTCGTGGCGGAAGGCATCGAGACTGCAGACCAGGCGGCGTTTCTGCTGGCGCAGAATTGCGACTATGGCCAAGGCTACGGCTTTGCACGACCGCAGCCTGCCAGCGACATCGATTGGCGCGCGGCCGAACTCCGCTACGGGCAGAGTTGCCGCTCGTCCGGAGCCTGATCAGGCGCATATATCAATAGGCCATTACGGCAGGTAAGCTGACAGAACGGTCAACCTCGCCATCATGGAAGGCCGGGCAACCGGCTTTGCGGCATACTGGCTCGACTGCCGCAGACTGGCACCGATTCCAGGCCTCCGGCGTCCAATCGGTCAACCACCGCGTACCGCAGCGAAGACGATGAGCGATCCAGCGATAAACCACAATCAGCCTCACGGCCTGCGACAGCTGTTCAGCTGGCGAAACGGCGTTGCCTGGGGAATGCTGGCGTTCACCCTGCTGGTCCAACTGGTGGTCTGGCAGAGTCTGCGCACCAACGAGGATCGCGCTGCCCGGCAGCAGTTCCAGATGCTCGGCGAGAAGGTCACTGAAGCGATCCGCAAGCGGCTGCGGGACCATGAACAGATCCTGCTCGGCGGCGCCGGTCTGTTCGATGCCGTGGAGAACGTCAGCCGCGAGCAGTGGCGCACGTACGTCGAGCGCTTGCTGCTACCAGACCGTTATCCCGGCATCCAGGGCGTCGGTTTCAGCCAGGCAATTCCGCAGGCCGAACGCGATGCGCATGTCGCACGCATGCGTGCACAGGGTTACCCGGATTACGACATTCATCCGCCAGGCCAGCGGGAGCTCTACACTTCGATCGTCTATCTTGAGCCGTTCCTCAGGCGCAATCTGGCCGCCTTCGGCTACGACATGTATTCCGAGCCGACTCGCCGTCGCGCCATGCAACGTGCCGCCCAGCTCGGCGAAACGAGCATTACCGGCAAGGTGACGCTGCTGCAGGAAACCCATGGCAAGGTGCAGGCCGGTGTGCTGCTCTATGTGCCGGTGTATCGACCGAGCGCGCCGCTGACGACGCCGGAGCAGCGCATGCAGGCGCTGCGCGGCTTCGTCTATAGCCCTTATCGCGTCGAAGATCTGATGCGCGGCATTCTGCGTGCGGCCGATCTGCCGCTGGCGCTGCATATCTACGCCAGTCCCGGTGAAGAGCCGGAACACCTGCTGTACGCATCGAGCGAAGCCCCCGAGCCCGGCAGTGCCCGCTTCAGCCAGTTGCAGCAGCTGGAGCTGTACGGCCAGACCTGGACGCTGCGCATGGATAGCCGGCCCGAGTTCGACGAGCGTTTTCATTCCAACGAGGCACTGGTGTTCGGCCTGGGGCTCGGTCTGAGCCTGCTGGTTTTTTTCCTGACCTCATCATTGGCGCTGCGCCATAGCCGTGCCCAGGCGCTGGCGAACGAGATGACCCGGCACATACGTCAGAGCAAACACGATCTGCGGTTGAGCGAGGAGCGTCTGTCGCTTGCCCTGAAAGGCAGCAACGATGGGCTGTGGGATCTCGATCTGGAAGCCGGCAGCATGTTCGCCTCGCCCCGCGCCTGGGAAATGCTCGGTTATCGTCCCAACGAGCTGACCTGCGACCTCAAACTGTGGGAGCGGCTGACGGTTGCCGAAGACCTAGCGCAGCAGAAGGCGCGCCTGGCCCAAACCATGCTGTCCAATGTCGACCACTTCACCACCGAATTACGGTTGCAACACAAGCATGGTCATGTCGTCCCGGTACTGCTGCGCGGCCATATCCAGCGTGACCCGCAAGGCATGGCCCAGCGCATCAGCGGCACGCTGATGGACCTCACCGAACGCAAGCGCGTCGAGCAGATGAAGAACGACTTCGTTTCCACCGTCAGCCACGAGCTGCGCACGCCACTGACCTCCATCAGCGGTGCGCTCGGACTGATCGTCGGCGGGGCGCTCGGCTCTGCGCCGCCGACCATGCAGCAGATGCTCGAGATCGCCTACCGCAACAGCCTGCGCCTGGGTCATCTGATCAACGACCTGCTGGACATGGAAAAGATTGCCGCCGGCAAGATGTCGTTCGAACTGCGCGAACATTCGCTTGGCGACCTGCTCGAGGAATCGCTGGCGAGCAACCAGGCCCTCTGCGAGCAGCATGGCGTGCGCTGTACGCTCGAGCATCCGACCGATGTGCTGGTCTGGGTGGACGGCCTGCGCCTGCAGCAGGTGCTTGGCAACTTCCTCTCAAACGCCGTCAAGTTCACCCCCGAGGGCGGAGAAATTCGCCTGCATAGCTCCCTGCGTGGGACCAAGGTTCGTATCAGCGTCATCGACCAGGGCCCCGGCATTCCCGAGGCGTTCCGCTCCCGCGTGTTCGAGAAGTTCGCCCAGGCCGATGCCTCCGACAGCCGGCAGAAGTCCGGTACCGGACTCGGACTTGCGATCACCAAGGAGCTGATAGAACGCATGGGCGGTACGGTCGGCTTCGACTGCGTACCCGGCCAGGGCACCACCTTCTGGTGCGAGCTGCCGATCCAGATACCGCCAGCCGAATCGGACTGCCGCGACGGCCAGCCGCGAATCCTGGTCGTCGAAGACGAGCCTGACACCGGCCGTCTGCTGCATATGATGCTGCGCGAGGGCGGCTACGGCGTGGAGCGCGTGCAAAGCCTGCATCAGGCCCGTGAAAAGCTCGCTGCCAGCCATTACGAGGCCATGACACTGGACCTGCACCTGCCCGACGGCAGCGGCATGCAGCTTATCGACGAATTGCGCGATCAACCGGCGATGCAGGATCTGCCCATCGTCGTCATCTCCGCCGCGCACCAGTTCGAGCAGGCACAGTTCCCCGCAGGGATCGTCTGGCTGCACAAGCCGATCACCAACGCCCAGCTGCTGGTCGCGGTTGAACAGGCGCGAGACAACATCCGCCAGGCCAGAAGCAAGCCTCGATAGCCGGGCGGTATCCCGAGCGAACGGCAGGCAAAAAAAATCGCGGGGGCCAATGGCATCCCGCGATTCTTTTTCAGCTGACGAGCATCAGGCCTGAATCGAGCCCTTCAACTTGTTCATCGCATTCTTCTCCAGCTGACGAATGCGCTCGGCCGATACGTTGTACTTGGCAGCCAGGTCGTGCAGGGTCGCCTTGTCTTCGTTCAGCCAGCGTTGCTGGAGAATGTCCCGGCTGCGCTCGTCGAGCCCCTCGAGCGCCGTATGCAGGCTGGAAGTAGAACTGTCGCTCCAGTCGGCATCTTCCAGCTGGCGGGCCGGATCGTAGCGATGATCTTCCAGATAGTGCGCAGGCGACTGGTAGGCGCTGTCGTCGTCAGCATCGGCGGCCGGGTCGAAGGCCATGTCATGGCCGGTGAGGCGGCTTTCCATTTCGCGCACTTCGTGCGGCTCGACGCCCAAGCTATTGGCCACGGCGGTGACTTCATCGTTGTTCAGCCAGGCCAGACGCTTCTTCTGGCTGCGCAGGTTGAAGAACAGTTTGCGCTGCGCCTTAGTCGTCGCGACCTTGACGATGCGCCAGTTACGCAGGATGAACTCGTGAATTTCGGCGCGAATCCAATGTACGGCGAAGGACACCAGCCGCACACCCATTTCCGGATTGAAACGCTTGACCGCCTTCATCAGGCCGACGTTGCCTTCCTGGATCAGGTCGGCCTGGGCCAGACCATAGCCGGAATAGCTACGAGCGATGTGAACGACGAAACGCAGGTGCGCCAGCACCATCTGCCGAGCCGCTTCGAGATCCTGATGATAGAAGAGGCGCCCGGCCAGCTCGCGCTCCTGCTCGACGGTGAGCAGCGGGAGGCTGTTCACGGTCTGCACGTAGGCCTCGAGATTCGCTCCCGGGACTAGCGCTTGAACAGGTTGCAGAGTAGTTGTCATGCAGTACCTCCAATGACGAAGCTGCAGCAGTTTAGCATTGCCGCATGAGACTGCAAGCCTGTGAAAAAGTTCCCTGACACAACTGTCAAGTGATTGTTTTCAAATGAAATTTTATCGAGGAGCCAGCTCGCTCAGATGCCTTGCGACAGCCAGCCAGGCACCGATGTAGCCGAGCAGCACCGCACCGATCACCAGCGATAACGCATCGCCGGCCGGAACGCCTCCCAGGCCGAAATCGCTGCCGTAGAGGCCCGCCAGATTCACCACGGCCTCGTTCAGCCAGCCCAGTCCATAGACCAGCAGCAGCCAGGCGATCAGGCCGGCGCCCAGACCGTAGATGGCACCCATGTAGAGGAACGGACGGCGGACGTAACCATCGGTGCCGCCCACCAGCTTGACCACCTCGATCTCGGTGCGGCGGTTTTCGATGTGCAGGCGGATGGTGTTGCCAATCACCAGCAGCAACGTCGCCACCAGTAACAATGTGAGGCCGAAGACGAAGCGGTCGCCAAGCTTGAGAATAGCGGTCAGCCGCTCGACCCAGAGCAGATCCAGCTGAGCCAACTGCACGCCGGGCAGTTCGGCCAGCTGCTGACGCAGCGCTTCGAGCTTGTCCTTGTCCACCTCTTCGGGTGTCACGATGACCACCCCGGGCAGCGGATTCTCCGGCAACTCCTTGAGCGCTTCGCCAAGCCCGGACAGCTGCTGGAACTCGTCCAGCGCCTGCTCGCGGCTGACCCAGTCCGCCGCTGCCACGTCGGGCATGGCGGCAACCTCGTCACGCAGGCGCTCGCCAGCGTCGCCATCCACCTCAAGCTGCATGAACAGCGAGATCTGCGCGGCACGCTGCCACGAGCCACCGAGCCGTTCGACGTTGTCCAGCAGCAGCGCCAGGCCCATGGGCAGGCTCAACGCCACGGCCATCACCAGGCAGGTGAAGAAGCTGCCGATCGGCTGCTTGATCAGACGCCCGACGCTGTCGACCAAACTGGCGCGATGACTTTCCAGCCAAGCGTGGAACAGCGTCTTGAAGTCCGGCTCGTCGCCGCGCGGCTGCTCCGGCTTCTTCACCGAACCGCCGACGCGCTCGGCCGTGCTCGGGTTGGTCTTGGGATTGCGTTCGCTGCTCATCGGCTGGCCTCCCCGTCGCCGATCAGGCGACCACGTTGCAGGGTCAGCATGCGATGACGCATCCGCGCGATCAGCGCCAGATCGTGGCTGGCGATCAGCACGGTGGTACCCAGGCGATTGATGTCTTCGAACACGCCCATGATCTCCGCAGCGAGTCGCGGGTCGAGGTTGCCGGTCGGTTCATCGGCGAGCAGCAGGGCCGGCCGGTGCACCACGGCGCGGGCGATGCCGACACGCTGCTGCTGACCGGTGGACAGGTCCGCTGGATACTGCAGCGCCTTGTCCTTGAGGCTGACGCGCTCCAGCGCGGTCATCACCCGCTGGCCAATCTCGCGCTTGTTGAGCCCGAGAATCTGCAACGGCAGGGCGACGTTGTCGAACACCGTGCGATCGAACAGCAACTGGTGATTCTGGAACACCACGCCGATCTGCCGGCGCAGGAAAGGAATCTGCGCATTGGTGATGCGCGACAGGTCCTGCCCGGCCAGCAGCAGCTTGCCGCTGGTGGGACGCTCCATTGCCAGCAACAGGCGCAGCAGCGTGCTCTTGCCGGCGCCGGAATGGCCGGTGACGAAGAGGAATTCGCCACGGCGCACCTGGAAGGAAAGCTCATGCAACCCGATGTGGCCGTTGGGGTAGCGTTTGCCGACCTGTTCGAAACGAATCATGCGCCGTCCCGCTGGGCGAAAAGCGCCTTGACGAAGGCATCGGCCTCGAACGTGCGCAGGTCGTCGATCCCTTCGCCGACGCCGATGTAGCGAATCGGCGTGCCGAACTGCTTGGCCAGGGCGAAGATCACACCCCCCTTGGCGGTACCGTCGAGCTTGGTCAGCACCAGGCCGGTCAGCTCGACCGCCTGGTTGAATTGCTTGGTCTGGTTGATGGCGTTCTGGCCGGTGCCGGCGTCGAGCACGAGCAGGACCTCGTGGGGAGCCGACTCGTCGAGCTTGCCCATCACCCGGCGGACCTTCTTCAGCTCCTCCATCAGGTTGTCCTTGGTGTGCAGCCGGCCAGCGGTGTCGGCGATCAGCACATCGATGCCCCGCGCCTTGGCCGCCTGCACCGCATCGAAGATCACCGAGGCGGAGTCGGCACCGGTGTGCTGTGCGATCACCGGAATGCTGTTGCGCTCGCCCCACACCTGCAATTGCTCCACCGCCGCGGCGCGGAAGGTGTCGCCAGCGGCGAGCATGACCTTCTTGCCTTCGAGCTGCAGCTTCTTGGCCAGCTTGCCGATGGTGGTGGTCTTGCCGACACCATTCACGCCGACCACAAGGATCACATACGGGCGCTTGCCACTGTCGACCACGAGCGGCTGCTCGACCGGTTTGAGCAACCCAGAGAGTTCTTCCTGCAGCGCGGTATAGAGCGCGCCACTGTCGGCCAGTTCCTTGCGCGACACGCGACGCGTGAGGTTCTGCATGATCGCCGTCGTCGCCTCGACACCTACGTCGGCGGTGAGCAGGCGGGTTTCCAGTTCGTCGAGCAGGTCATCGTCGATGGCCTTCTTGCCGAGGAACAGGCTGGCCATGCCTTCACCGATGCTCGAGCTGGTCTTGGACAGCCCTTGCTTGAGGCGGGCGAAGAAGCCGAGCTTCGCCGGTGCTTCGGCGGGCGCTGCCGCGGCGACCGGCACCGGCGCTATTTCCAGCTCTGGCTCTGGCTCTGGCTCTGGCTCTGGCTCTGGCTCTGGCTCTGGCTCTGGGAGTATTTCGGCTTCGACGGGCGGTTCGGGCAATAGCCCGGAGGTGGTGATTGCCGGTTGCTCGCTCTCGGCCTCAGGCTGCTCGGCGTGCGGCAGGCTGTCTTCCTGCGGTTCGGCGGCAGGCTGCTCGTCCACCGGCTGCTGCGGTTTCTTGCGCAGCCAGCCGAACAGGCCTTTCTTTTCGCCGGGCTCGGCCGGTGTCTTCTTGTCGTCGTTGGAACCAAACATGGAGAAGGTATTCTCAAGGATGCGATACGCCGGCAGCCACGCTGCCGGCCAAACGGGCTCTATCCTAGCACCTCGCAAAGCGGGTGCGCTAAGCACGGGTTCCGGCATCAGGGCCGGTTCGGCTGCGGATATCCCGGCTTTGCCTGATTCGCACGCGCCAGTACCATGGCTGCCGTGTTGCCGCCCTGCCAGTCTGCCGTGGCGGACACCAACTGGACGAGTCCCGACTATGCCTCTGATGTTACGCCGCGCCGCCGCCCTGCTGCTCGGAGCGTTCTATCTGCCCCTGCTGGCAGCAGCAGACAGCCAGCCCACCCACGAGTTCTTCCTCGACAACGGCCTGAAAGTGATCGTGCGCGAGGATCATCGTGCGCCGGTAGTGGTATCCCAGCTCTGGTACAAGGTTGGCTCCAGCTACGAGACGGCTGGCCAGACCGGCCTCTCCCACGCGCTGGAACACATGATGTTCAAGGGCAGCCGCAAGCTCGATGCCGGCGAAGCCTCGCGCATCCTGCGTGAGCTGGGCGCCGAGGAAAACGCCTTCACCAGCGACGACTACACCGCCTATTACCAGGTCCTGGCACGTGACCGCCTGGCCGTTGCGTTCGAGCTCGAAGCCGATCGCCTGGCCAGCCTCAAGCTGCCGCCAGACGAGTTCGCCCGCGAGATCGAAGTGATCAAGGAAGAGCGCCGCCTGCGCACCGATGACAAGCCGAGCTCGCTGGCCTACGAGCGCTTCAAGACCATCGCCTACCCCGCCAGCGGCTATCGCAACCCGACCATCGGCTGGATGGCCGACCTCAACCGCATGCAGGCCGACGAGCTGCGCGCCTGGTACGAGCAGTGGTACGCGCCGAACAACGCTACCCTGGTGGTGGTCGGCGACGTGTCCGCCGATGAGGTCCGCGGACTGGCCGAGCGCTTCTTCGGCGATATCGAGAAGCGCGAAGTGCCAGCAGCCAAGCGGCCACTGGAACTGGCCGAGCCGGGCGAGCGGCGCCTCAAGCTGCACGTGAAGACCCAGCTGCCGACGCTGCTCATGGCCTTCAACGCACCGAGCCTGGCGACCGAGGAGAACGCCCGCCAGGTGCACGCGCTGCGGTTGATTTCCGCCCTGCTCGACGGCGGCTACAGCGCGCGCCTGCCGGAACGCCTTGAACGCGGCGAGGAGCTGGTGACCAGCGCTTCGGCCTGGTACGACGCCTATGCCCGCGGCGACAGCCTGTTCGTCCTCAGCGCCGCGCCGAACATGCAGAAGGGCCGTACGCTGGAAGAAGTCGAAGCCGGCCTGTGGCAGGAACTCGATGCGCTCAAGCAGACACCGCCCTCGGCGAACGAACTCGAGCGCGTGCGTGCGCAGGTCATCGCCGGCCTGGTCTACGAGCGCGATTCCATCACCCAGCAGGCCACCACCATCGGCAAGCTGGAAACCGTCGGCCTGTCCTGGCGCCTGATGGACGAGGAGCTGAGCGCGCTGGAAGCGGTCACGCCCGAGGACATCCAGCAGGCCGCCAGCACCTATTTCACCCGCTCCCGCCTGAGCGTCGCCCATGTTCTGCCCGAGGAAGCCCGTGATGAGTGATTGCAAAGCGCTGCGCAACGGCCTGTTCGGCCTGCTGCTGGCAGCCGGTTTCAGCCTGGCGGGCTGCGATGAAGGCTCCACCGCCCTGCCACAACCCGGCGAGCCGGCGAAGCAGGATGTCGCCCGCGAGGCGACCCAGCCTGCCGTGCCGACCGCAACGCCGGAAAAACCTCGTCTGGAGTCGCTCGCCGAGCTGGGTGATCAACCCCTGGCCCGGCGCAAGTTGGACATCCAGAGCTGGCAGACCGCCGAAGGCGCCAAGGTACTGTTCGTCGAAGCCCGCGAGCTGCCGATGTTCGACCTGCGCCTGACCTTCTCCGCCGGCAGCAGCCAGGACGGCGGCGTACCCGGCCTGGCACTGCTGACCAACGCCATGCTCAACGAGGGTGTCGAGGGCAAGGACGTCGGCGCCATCGCCCGCGGCTTCGAAGGCCTAGGTGCGGACTTCGGCAACGGTTCCTACCGCGACATGGCGGTGGTCAGCCTGCGCAGCCTGAGCGCGCCGGACAAGCGCGAGCCGGCCCTGGCGCTGTTCAATCAGGTCATCGGCCAACCGAGCTTCCCCGAGGACTCGCTGCAACGGATCAAGAATCAGCTGCTGGCCGGCTTCGAATTCCAGAAGCAGAACCCCGGCAAGCTCGCCAGCCTCGAGCTGTTCGAGCAGCTCTATGGCGATCACCCCTACGCCCACCCCAGCGAAGGCACCCCCGAGTCGGTGCCGGCGATCAGCGTCGCGCAGCTGCGCGACTTCCACGCCCGCGCCTATGCGGCAGGCAATGCGGTGATCGCGCTGGTCGGCGACCTCTCCCGCAAAGAGGCCGAAGCCCTGGCAGCCGGCGTCTCGGCCGCCCTGCCGGAAGGCCCGGCGCTGCCAACGACGCCGACACCCGAGGCTCCGGTTGCCGGCAAGCACCACATCGACTTCCCCTCCAACCAGAGCCACCTGATGCTGGCCCAACTCGGCATCCCTCGTGGCCATCCGGACTATGCGGCGCTCTATCTGGGCAACCAGATCCTCGGCGGCGGCGGTTTCGGCACGCGGCTGATGGAAGAAGTGCGCGAAAAGCGCGGCCTGACCTACGGCATCTATTCCGGCTTCAGCCCGATGCGTGCCGAAGGGCCGTTCATGATCAGCATGCAGACCCGCGCCGAACTCACCGATGGCGCATTGGATCTGGTGCAGCAGCTGGTCCGCGACTATCTCGCCGAAGGGCCGACCGAGGCCGAGCTGGAGCGCAGCAAGCGCGAGATCGCCGGCAGTTTCCCGCTGTCTACCGCAAGCAATGCCGACATCGTCGGTCAGTTGGGCAGCATCGGCTTCTACGACCTGCCGCTGACCTACCTGGAGGATTTCATGGGCGAGGTGCAGGCGCTGACAGTCGAACAGGTCAAGACGGCGATGAACAAGCATCTGCAGCAAGACGCCTTCGTCATCGTCACCGCCGGCCCCAGCGTCGAGCAGCAACCGCTGCCGCCGCCTACCGATAAACCAGTCGAACAGCCCAGCGGCGTTCCGGAGCACTGATGGCCAATCCACCCATTCGCCCCAACGCCCACGGCGGCCAGGGCCAGTTGCGCATCATTGGCGGCGAGTGGCGCTCGCGCCGCTTCAGCTTCCCCGATGCCGAAGGCCTGCGCCCCACGCCGGACCGGGTGCGCGAAACCCTGTTCAACTGGCTGGCACCCTACCTATCCGGCGCGCGGGTGCTCGATCCTTTCACCGGCAGCGGCGCGATCTATCTGGAAGCCCTGTCGCGCGGCGCCAGCATGGCCCTGGCGCTGGACGTGAACGCCAACGCCATCGCCAGCCTGCGCAAGCATCTGGACACGCTGAACTGCGGCCACGGCCAGCTACTGCAGAGCGATGCCCTGCGCTATCTGGAAACCCAGACGCCGACCGCCTTCGACCTGGTATTCCTCGACCCGCCGTTCAACAAGAATCTGCTGCAACCGGCCTGCGAGCTGCTGGAGACAAAGGGTTGGCTGGCCGAGCACGCCTGGGTCTACACCGAAAGCGAGGCACTGCCGTCCAGCCTCGGCCTGCCGGGGAACTGGCGACTGCATCGGGAGAAGCAGGCCGGCAAGGTGCACTACGCGCTGTGGGAGCGCAGCGCACCGTCCGACGCCACGGCGAGCTGAGACCGAAGGTATCAGTAGAAGTCGACGGTCTGGCCGTTGCAATCAAAGGCCAGAAAGCGGCCGATATTGCCGGTCTCGATGGCGCTGACCATCATCTTCAGTGGCTGCTCGGCCTCGTCGGCGTTCGGCGTGATACCGGCCTGGCCGGGCAGCGCCGCGGCGAACAGCAGATCCCAGGCCACGCCCGTGCGCTCGGACTCTTCACGCAGCGCGGCGAAGTCGCTCAGTTCCTCGGGCAGCTTGTCGACGCAGAGCACCGGTTTCAGCGAGCCGCCAGCATTTTCCTCGAAGCGCTGGCGCTCGGCCTCGGTGGCGTCCTCGGGCAGTTCGGCGCTGACGAAGACGAACAGCAGGCGCTGGGGTTCGCGCTCATGGCGCGCGGCAGCCAGCAGTTGATCGAAGGGGGTAAGCGTCATGGGCAGGGTTCCGGATAAGACTATCGCGTCACTCTCCACCCCTTAGGCGGCGCTGACCATATCCCCAAAGACATAAGTCGCCAGGCGGCCAGCATCATTCAACGCCTGCATCGTGCTTTTCTTCCCGCCGCCGAGGCTCTAACGTCGGAGCAAACGAGGAACCCGAGCAACCGTGTCCGAATCCTTCCAACCCGCCTGGTGGCTTCCCGGGCCGCATCTGCAGACCCTGTGGAACGCATTCTTTCGCAAGGCGCCGCGCCTCGAACGCCGGCGTGAGCGACTGTGGCTGGCCGATGGCGATTTCATAGACCTGGACTGGCACGGCCCGCATGAAGCAACAGCGCCGCTGGTCCTGGTGCTACACGGGCTGACCGGCTCGTCGAATTCGCTTTACGTGCTCGGTCTGCAGCAACAACTGAGCGCGCAAGGCTGGGCGAGCGCCGCGATCAACTGGCGCGGCTGCTCGGGCGAACCGAACCTGCTCCCGCGCGCCTATCATTCCGGCGCCAGCGATGATCTCGCCGAAGTGATCGGGCATCTGCAGGCCTGCCGGCCCATGGCGCCGCTGCATGCGGTCGGCTACTCGCTGGGTGGCAACGTACTGCTCAAGTACATGGGCGAAATGGCAGCCAGTTGTCCGCTGCGCAAGGCCGTGGCGGTGTCCGTGCCGTTCCGCCTGGACCAATGTGCCGATCGCATCGGCCTCGGCTTCTCACGCGTCTACCAGGCGCATTTCATGAAGGCGATGGTCGCCTACGTGAGGGACAAACAGCAGCGCTTCCAGCGCGAGGGGCTGCTGAACCACCTAGGTGCCCTGCAGAGCCTCGGACCACTGCACGGCATGCGTACCTTCTGGGATTTCGACGGCCGCTTCACCGCGCCGCTGCACGGCTACAGCGACGCCCAGGACTATTACCGCCGTGCCTCCAGCCGCTACTACCTGCCGACGATCACGACGCCAACCCTGCTGATCCAGGCCGAGGATGATCCCTTCGTGTTCCGCCACAGCGTGCCGGAACCGGCCGAGCTATCCGTCACCACCGCCCTCGAGCTGCACGCCAACGGTGGCCACGTCGGTTTTGTCGAAGGCACGCCGCGTAGGCCGCGCTACTACCTGGAGCGGCGTATTCCGCAGTGGTTGGCACAAACGCCGTGAGCCCTCACCTGCTCTAGACGCCTCGCGAGTCCGGCAGGGGATCCAGTTCGACGAAGTACTGCTGCTGCAGCGCCGCCACGGCTTCGCGGGCACCCGGAGCAACGAAGCCACTTTCCAGGGCCAGCACCTGATAGATGCCCCGACGCAGCTGTAGTTGATCCAGGCTTCCGGCTCCCGCGCCAACCGTGCCGAGGAAACGCACCCAGGAGGTAAGGACGATCCAGGCATTCAGCGCCAAGGCCTCGGCCTGGAGCGGATCCATCAGCAGAATGCCGGCATCGACGAACCCCTGATAGATCGCCCGGGCATGCCGCAGGCAACGGCCGGCGAACGCCTGGTAGCGCTGGGCGAGCTGCGGATTGGCATCCAGCAGGCCTTCCAGATCACGATGGAGAAATCGGTAATCCCACATCGCGCCCAGCAGAGCCTCTAGGTAAAGCGCCTTGTCCTGGACCTGCATTTCCCGCTCCGGCGGCAAGCGCAGGAACTGGTCGACACGCGATTCGTACTGCCCGAACAGCTCTGCGACGATCGCCTGCTTGTTGGGGAAGTGGTAGTACAGATTGCCCGGCGAGATGCCGAGATGGGCGGCGATGTGGTTGGTCGTAACGTTCCGCTCGCCCTGGGCGTTGAACAGCCCCAGGCTGGCTTCGATGATGCGGTCACGGGTCTTGGTGCGGGATGCCATGAGGCGGCGAGTTCTCGGCGGCGAAGCGAAGGAAGCAACGGTACACGCCAGCAGGCGGGTAAGCACGTCTCGTTGACAGTTTAGAGTAATTACTCTAGAAATCCTCCGACACATCGCATCAGGAGCCCGCATGTCAGCCGAAATCCCGCAAGCGCTGGTCGCCATGGAGGCCCTGTTCGCCCGCCAGCGCTCGGCCTTCACCGCCGCACCGATGCCCTCGGAAGAGGATCGCCTGCGTTGGCTCGACGCCCTGCGCGATGTGCTGGCCGGCCATCAACCGGCGCTGATCGAGGCAATCGCTGCGGATTTCGGGCATCGTTCGGCCGACGAAACCCTGCTGGCGGAAATCATGCCCAGCCTGCACGGCATCCGTTACGCCAGCCGTCACCTGCGGCGCTGGATGAAACCCTCGCGCCGGCATGTCGGCCTCGCCTTCCAGCCGGCCAGCGCACGGGTGGTCTACCAGCCGCTGGGCGTGGTCGGCATCATCGTGCCGTGGAACTATCCGCTCTATCTGGCCATCGGGCCGCTGATCGGCGCGCTCGCCGCCGGCAATCGCGTGATGCTGAAAATGAGCGAGTCGACGCCTGCCACCGGGCAGCTGCTCAAGGAGCTGCTGGCGCAGATATTCCCTGAAGATCAGGTAGCGGTGGTGCTCGGCGATGTAGAGGTCGGGCAGGCCTTCGCCCGGCTGCCGTTCGATCATCTGCTGTTCACCGGTTCGACGCACATCGGCCGCGAGGTGATGCGCGCGGCAGCGGAGAACCTGACACCGGTGACCCTGGAACTCGGTGGCAAGTCGCCAGCGATCGTCTCGGCCAGCGTCCCGTTGGCCGATGCCGCCGAGCGCATCGCCTTCGGCAAGTGCATGAACGCCGGGCAGACCTGCGTCGCGCCGGACTATGTGCTGGTGCCGCGCGAGCGTGTCGAGGGCTTCATCGGTGCCTACCGTGAGGCGGTACAGCGTCTGTATCCGAGCCTTGCGAACAATCCCGACTACACCGCGATCATCAATGCGCGTCAGCTGACGCGACTGCAGGACTACCTCGACGATGCGCAGGCCAAGGGCGCGCATGTCGTGCCGCTGTTCGCCGAGGCGCAGCAACGGCGCATGCCGCACTGCCTGCTGCTGAACACCACCGACGACATGCGCGTGATGCAGGAGGAAATCTTCGGCCCGCTGTTGCCGATTGTGCCCTACGACGATCTCGAACAGGCGCTGGCCTACGTCAACACGCGCCCACGCCCGCTGGCGCTGTACTACTTCGGCTACGACCGCAGCGAGCAGCAGCGCATGCTGCAAACCACCCACTCCGGCGGCGTGTGCCTGAATGACACCCTGCTGCACGTCGCCCAGGACGATCTGCCGTTTGGTGGCGTCGGCCCGTCCGGCATGGGGCACTACCACGGCCATGAGGGATTTCTCACCTTCAGCAAGGCCAAGGGTGTGTTCATCAAACAGCGCTTCAACGCCGCCCGACTGATCTATCCGCCCTATGGCAGGTGGTGGCAGAAGCTGATCTATGCGCTGTTCATCCGCTGATGCGTGGCTGAAGCAATGCACGACCTGTCTCTCAATCGCCGCGGCCTGCTCAAGGTCGGGCTACTCGGCGGCGCGCTCCTCGCCGGCGGCGGCTTGCTCAGCCGGACCCTCAGCGCCTCGGCGGATGGCGCGGCGAGCGGCTTCTTCGTGCTGCGTGACAGCGATCTGCCCATGCTGCGCCGACTAACGCCGTTGCTGCTGGAAGGCTCGACGGCGCCCAGTGACATGCCGCAGGCCGTGCAGACCACCCTCGTCAGCCTTGACCTGGGCCTGCACCACTTGTCGCCCGCGCTGCTAAGCCAGGTACGCCAGCTGTTCGACGTACTCAGCCTGCCACTGACCCGCGGGCCGCTGACCGGTATCTGGAGCGGCTGGGAGGTAGCCTCCGATGATCAAATACGCGCGTTCCTTCAGCGCTGGCAAAACAGCTCGCTCGCCCTGCTGCGTCAGGGTCATGCCTCGCTGCTGCAGATGATCCTCATGGCCTGGTACGCCAGCCCCGCCGCCTGGGCGCACTGCGGTTATCCCGGACCGCCGAAGGTCTGACTGATAGGAGGCATCCGTGCCCGTTCCCGACTTGTTTGCTGCAGGCCTTGCCCGTGGCTGGACCACATACGACGGCTCACGACTGGAGGACGATCTGACCCTGGAAGCCGACATCGCCATCGTCGGCAGCGGCGCAGGCGGCGCCACAAGTGCGGAAGTGCTGAGTACCGCGGGCTTCAAGGTGCTGCTGATCGAAGAAGGCCCGCTGCACACCAGCAGCGACTTCGACATGCAGGAAGCCCGCGCCTACCGCTCGCTCTATCAGGAAGCCATCGGCCGCACGAGCAAGGACGGCGCCATCACCATCCTGCAGGGCCGTGCGGTCGGCGGCACCACGCTGGTGAACTGGACCTCGAGCTTTCGCACACCGCCGCAAACATTGCAGCACTGGGCCAGCGAGCATGGCGTCAGCGGGCTGTCGGTCGAGGCGCTGCAACCCTGGTTCGAACGCATCGAACAGCGCCTCGACATCGCGCCCTGGGCCGTGCCGCCGAATGCCAACAACGCGGTGTTGCAGCGCGGCTGCGAAAGCCTCGGCCAGCACTGGGCGGTGATCCCGCGCAACGTGCGTGGCTGCTGGAACCTAGGCTATTGCGGCATGGGCTGCCCGACCAACGCCAAGCAGTCGATGCTGGTCACCAGCATTCCGGCGCTGCTGGATAAGGGCGGCGCACTGCTCTACCTCGCGCGCGCCGAACGCCTGTTGATGCAGGGCGAGCGGGTCGTCGGCATGGACTGTCTGGGCATGGACGACCGCTGCGTGGAACCGAACGGGCGGCGCATCCGCGTCGTCGCCAGGCACTACATTCTCGCCGGCGGCGGCATCAACACGCCGGCGCTGCTGCTGCGCTCGCAGGCGCCCGACCCGCATCAGCGCGTCGGCAAGCGCACCTTCCTGCATCTGACCAACTTCTCCGCGGCGCAATTCGACGAGCGCATCGACGCCTTCAGCGGCGCGCCACAATCGATCTATTCCGACCACTTCCAGTGGCGCGACGGGATTGCCGGGCCGGCGGGCTACAAGCTCGAAGTACCGCCCATCCATCCCGCGCTCGCGGCCACCCTGCTCGGCGACTTCAGCCCGCAGAATGCGCAGCGCATGGCCGAGCTGCCGCATACTCACGCGATGATCGCCCTGCAGCGCGACGGCTTTCATCAGGACAGCGCCGAGGGCACGGTCGAGCTGCGCAGCGACGGCAGCCCGGCGCTCGACTACCGCATGACCGACTATGCCTGGAACGGTATCCGCCGCGCCTTTCTGAGCATGGCCGAGACCCAGTTCGCCGCCGGTGCGCGCGCCGTGCTGCCCCTGCATGCCGACGCCCATTACGTGCGCACGCCCCGCGCCGCCCGGGAGCTGATCGAGGGTCTGGACCTTGCGCTGTATCGCACCCGTCTTGGCAGCGCCCACGTCATGGGCGGTTGCGCCATGGGTGATGACCCACGCCAGGCCGTCACCGACAGCCTCGGCCGGCACCATCAGCTGGCCAACCTGTCGATACACGACGGCTCACTGTTCCCCACCAGCATCGGCGCCAATCCCCAGCTGTCGATCTATGCGCTGTGCGCCAAACTCGCCACGGAACTGGGTGATCGCCTGCAGAAGTCCTGAGATTGACTGTCATTCACGACAGATCGCGGCATGGCATTCAGGCTTTACGCTGTCGACACCGAGCCGCTACCATCCACACCCCCACGCATGCGTCAGGACGCCGCGATGAATCGAGTGTTGTATCCGGGAACCTTCGATCCCATCACCATGGGCCACGCCGATCTGGTGGAACGCGCTTCGCGCCTGTTCGACGAGGTCATCATCGCCGTGGCGGCCAACCCCAAGAAGAACCCGCTGTTCCCGCTCGAGCAACGTGTGGCGCTGGCTCAAGAAGTCACCAAGCACCTGCCGAACGTGAAGGTCATGGGTTTCTCCACGCTGCTGGCGCACTTCGTCAAGGAGCAGCAGGCCAATATCCTGCTGCGCGGCCTGCGTGCGGTGTCGGACTTCGAGTACGAGTTCCAGCTGGCCAACATGAACCGCCAGCTGGCGCCCGATGTGGAAAGCCTGTTCCTCACGCCGTCGGAAAAGTACTCCTATATTTCCTCGACGCTGGTTAGGGAGATTGCCTCGCTCAAGGGTGACGTATCCAAATTCGTCCACCCGGCGGTGATGAGCGCGTTGCACGAGCGCTTCGGCCAGAACTGACGATGCCCGCCGGGCCGCGTCGAGTGCACGCTGGCCGGCGATGCGGCACAATTGCCCGGTCGTAATATTGCTGTGCCGTGGTTCGAGCCACGGCAGGAGTTCGCTGGATGTCCCTGAAAATCACCGATGACTGCATCAACTGCGATGTGTGCGAGCCAGAGTGCCCGAACAGCGCCATTTCCCAGGGCGAGGAAATCTACGTCATCGACCCCAACCTCTGCACCGAATGCGTCGGCCACTACGACGAGCCACAGTGCCAGCAGGTCTGCCCGGTGGACTGCATCCCGCTCGACGAGAACAACGTCGAGAGCAAGGACGAACTGATGCAGAAGTACCTGATCATCACCGGCAAGGCGTGATGCTCTCGCGGCGACCGACCCGAAGGACCCGCCTGCTCAGGGGCCTCCAGGGTTGTCTCGCCGCCCTCCTGCTGCTGGCCTGCGCGGCCCAGGGCAACCCTCTTGCAAACGGCGCCGTCGCCACGGCCCATCCGCTGGCCAGTGAAGTTGGCCGACGCATTCTCGAAGCCGGCGGCAACGCCTTCGATGCCACCGTTGCAGTCAGCGCCGCCCTGGCGGTGGTCGAGCCATACGGCTCCGGACTTGGCGGCGGCGGCTTCTTTCTGCTGCGCGAAGCCGGCGAATCCCCCCACCACAGTTTCCTCGACGCCCGCGAGCGCGCACCCGCCGCTGCCACGCCGGACCTGTACCTGCGCGAGGGCAAGATCCGGCGCGAACTTTCGCTGAATGGCCCGCTGGCCGCGGCGATACCCGGCACGCCGGCCGCACTGGTCGAGCTCGCCGAAAAACGTGGACGCCTACCGCTGAAGACTACTCTCGCACCAGCCATCGCGCTGGCCCGCGACGGCTTTGCGGTGGATTCCATCTATCGCCAGCGCGCCGGCTGGCGCCTCGCAGCGCTGCGTGATGATCCGGAGAGCGCGCGGCTGTTTCTCCGCGACGGGGACCTGCCAGCCGAAGGCCATCTGCTGCGTCAGCCGGAGCTGGCGCAAACCCTGGAGCGCCTGGCCAGTCACGGTCGCGACGGCTTCTACCGCGGCGAGTTCGCGAAAAAAATGGTGCAAGGCGTGCGCGCCGCCGGTGGCATCTGGTCGCTGGAGGATCTGGCCGACTACCACACCGTCGAGCGCGAGCCACTACGCTTCACCCTCGCCGATGGCCGTGAGCTGATCGGCGCGCCGCCACCCTCGGCCGGCGGCATGATCCTCGCGCAGAGCCTGGGTATTCTCGAACGCCTGTCCTGGCGCGACGCCGAACCGCTGCAACGCAGTCACCTGGTGGTCGAGGCGCTGCGCCGGGCCTATCGCGACCGCGGGCAACTGGGCGATCCGGATTTCGTCGCGTCACCACTGCGACGTCTACTGTCAGACCAGTATCTGGACCAGCTCGCCAGCTCCATCGACCCTGATCGGGCCACGCCGAGCAGCGCATTGCCGCCCGCGCCACGCTGGCGCGAGGGCGAGCACACCACTCACTTCGCGGTGATCGATGCCGAAGGCAATGCGGTGGCGGCGACGCTATCGCTGAACATGATGTTCGGTGCCGCCTTCAGCGTGCCCGGCACCGGTGTGCTGCTCAATGACGAGATGGACGACTTCGCCGCCGACATCGACGGCAGCAATGCCTATGGCCTGAAGGGCAGCAGCGCCAACGCCATCTCCGGCGGCAAGCGTCCGCTGTCGAGCATGAGCCCGACTTTCATCGAAAGCGCCGAGGAGTTCGCAGCCTTCGGCACGCCCGGCGGCAGCCGCATCCCGAGCATGGTGCTGCTTTCGGCACTGTCTTACCTGGATGGCGAACCGGTGCAGGCCTGGCCGGCAGTGCCGCGCTATCACCACCAGTACCTGCCCGACGTACTGCAGTACGAAGCCGACGCGTTCACCCCGGCACAGCTGGACACCCTGCGCGCGCGCGGCCACCAGCCCAGGCTGATCGAACGCGACTACGGCAACCAGCAGGTGCTCTATTGGCACAAGCCGAGCGGCACGGTCGACGCGGCCAGCGACCCGCGCGGCATCGGCCAGGCACTGATGGTGCCAGCACGCCGCGAGCCGGTTACAGCTGCAGAATGACCGGGCCTTCGTCCTCAGCGAGCTGACGCAGCTGCCGCGTCAGCTCATGGCCCTCACCGAGCAGCAAGGCGTTGCGCAGACTCTGAATGATGCGGCTGGCGTAGCCCAGGTCGTTCATCAGCGAACTGCTCTGCAAACCGTCCAGCTTCTGGTTGCGGATCGACTCGAACAGGCGCCGGCGAAACTCCGCATCGAACTTCGCAGCGCGCTCGTCCAGCCAGTTCAAGCGTTCGCGCCATAGTTCATCGGGCAGCTCCGAGTGGTTGAGCGCGCGGATCTCGCGCAACGACTCCAGCAAATGCCGACGCAGCTCGACATACGCCTGGCGCGCCGCGGAGTCATCGGTGCGCAGGTAGTGTCCGAGGTTTTTCTGCAGGTGCTTGGCATCCTTGACCGCGTCCACCAGCTGCAGCGCCGCAACCTGGCAGCTCAACCAGAACGCCTGGTGGCTCTCGTCCAGCGGCAGCTCCAGACGCCCCATGAAGGTCAGCAGATCGGAATACACGCCCTTGATGTGCCGCTGATACAGCCGCTCGGCATCCAGGGCCTGGGCATCTGGCTTCGCGTTGATCAGCGCCTCGTCAATTCGTCCCTGCTGGCGCAGCTGGTCCACCGGCAGATAGGTGGCATGGCAGATCACCTCGAGACTCAGGCGCGCCAGATGCTGCAGCTCCTGCGCCACGGCGCTGGCGGCAGCATCCGCGGAGTCCAGCGCACGGTCATTCAGGTAGCGCGCGCGGGTCGGCTCCTCCGGTCGAGCAGGCGCAAGCTCGGTGATCAGCACCGTCGGTTCGACTCGCTCAGGCAACACGCGCAACAGCAGGTTTGCCAGCTGCGCCTGCCACGGCCAGAACAGCAGCACACCCATGGCGTTGAACAGCGTATGGAACAGCGCCAGCTGAATCAGGCGGTTTTCAGCCAGGCCCAGCGGCGCGACCAGCCACTCGACCAGCCAGGTCAACGGCAGCAGCAGCGCGATGGCCAGCATGGCGGTAGTCACGTTGAACAGTACATGGGCCAGCGCCAGGCGCTGACCACTGCGGTTGCCGCCGAGCGAGCCGACGAACGCAGTGGTGACGCTCGTGCCGACATTGGCGCCGATCGCAGTCGCCAGCGCCTGGCCGAGATCCAGCTGGCCGGTAGCCAAAGCGGTCAGCGTCAGCATCAATGTGGCATGGCTGGACTGCAGCACCACCGTGGCAAACAGGCCGATCGCGACGAACATCAGTTGCCCGGCCAGACCGCCAGCGTGGTACTGCGACAGGTCCATGCCACCGAAGGTGGAGAAACCGGTCTTGATCTGATCGATGCCGAGAAAGATGAAGGCGATGCCGAGCACGATACGCCCGGCCGCTCTGCCCTTGTCGCCGGTGAAGCTGGCCAGCACCCCGAAAACCAGCAGCGGCAAGGCCAGCGGACTCAGGCTGACGTTCTGCCCGGCCAGTGCCAGCAGCCAGATACCCGTGGTAGAGCCGAGATTGGCGCCGAACAGAATGGCGATACCGCCGGCAAGCTTGATCAGCCCGGTGCTGATGAAGGCGATGGTGAGCAACGAGACCAGCGTGCTGGACTGCAGCAGCATGGTGCCGCTCATGCCGAACATCAGGCCCTTGAGCGGCGTCGCCGTACTGCGCGTCAGCAGCTGTTCGAGCTTGCTACCGGCCAGTTGGCGCAGCCCCTCTTCGAGGCATTGCATGCCGAACAGGAACAGGGCGAGTCCCGCGCACAGCTCGAGCCATCCGTCACTGGCCCAGAACGACCAGGACAACATCAGCAGGCCCACGATGGGCAGAAATGTCTTGAAGAAGCGGCTGTTCAAGGAGGGGGCTTCGCGGCGCGGGATGGGATGGGATGGGAGGCGAAGCCTACTGCAGCAACACCGCGACCGGAAGGCTCAGGCCCTGCCAGTCGCGATGCGGATGACGTCGATCAACGCTGGGCGTTGTAACCGCTGGTGGTGCAGCCCAGGCAGCGTACGAACGCCGCTTTGCCCGGCTCGACCACCAGAGCCTTGCCAGCCTCGCCGACGTTGCCGCCCAAGGCGGTGAACGGCAGGCTGACAACGAAAACACCGGCGCCGATGGCAGTCGCGGCGATCAGCAGCGGGCGGGCGATGATCAGGTCACCGACCATGGAGTAGGCCTTGGGCGCTTCTACGGAGTACATCGGATCACCACTGGCGTTCTGCGGGACCGACTCCGCATGTGCCGGCAGCGCCAGCAGGCCAGTGGTCAGTGCCAAGACAGCAGCGGTAGAGCGGAACAGATTCATGGTGTGGTCCTTCAGATGTGCGAAACGCGGCAATTTTTAGTTGTGGCGGCCACTATAGCAGTGGCCGGGGCACGCTGAGCGTGAACGCCGTCAACGCATGCACAGTTCCGCCAGCCGCTCAACGCTGGCAGCGAGCGCAATACACGCTGGCGCGCTGACCGAGGCGAATCTCACGCAGCGTGCCGCCGCAGTTCTTGCAGAATTCGCCGGCCCGCCCGTAGACGAACAGCTCCTGCTGAAAATAGCCGGGCTTGCCGTCGCCGCCGACGAAATCGCGCAACGTCGTGCCGCCACGCTCGATGGCCATCGCCAGTATCCGCCGGATTTCCTCGCCCAGTTTCAGGTAACGCGCTCGCGAGATGCTCCCGGCCGGCCGCCGCGGATCGATCCCGGCGGCGAACAGTGCCTCGCTCGCATAGATGTTGCCGACGCCCACCACTACCGCGTTGTCCATGATGAACGGCTTGACCGCCATGCTGCGCCCACGCGACAGCCTATACAAACGGTCACCGTCGAAATCCTCGCCGAGCGGCTCGGGCCCGAGACTGGCGAGCAACACATGGGCGAGCGGCTCGTGGCTCCAGAGCATCGCGCCGAAGCGCCGCGGATCGGTGTAGCGCAGCGCCTGGCCGGACTCCAGCAGGATATCGACGTGCTCGTGCTTGGCCGCCGGCAATTCCGCGTCAACCAGACGCAGGCTTCCGGACATGCCCAGATGAACGATCAGCGTGCCGCTCTCGGCCTTGATCAGCAGGTATTTGGCACGACGCTCGACGGCTTGGATGCGTTGGCCGGACAGACGCACATCGAGGTCTTCCGGGATCGGCCAGCGCAACCGCCGGTCACGCACCAGCACGCGGCTGACACGCTGACCAACAAGGTATGGCTCGATACCACGGCGGGTAGTTTCGACTTCGGGAAGTTCGGGCATGGCGGGACGTTGGATACAGCGAAGGGATGCCGACCTTAGCAGGCCGACGCCGGGCCGTCAGCCCACGCCAAGCTCGCGGATGCTTTCCTTGAGGCAGACGAAATCGTATTCCGACAGCCCGACGTATTCGAGCACCAGCTGCGACACGCTGTCCCACTCGTGATCGTCCGGCTGCGCGCCCAACACCCGATGACAGGCGCAGATGTGCTCGGCCATCTTGAGGATCGCCAGCAGCGTCTTGATCGGCGCATCGCGCCCCGAGTCGTCGGCGAACAGCGACAGCGCGTTATGGTGATTGGCGATGGCATCACACAGGTGCAGCGGCAGGTTCCACGATTTGGCGGTGAAGTAGCCGACCACCGCATGGTTGGTGCTGAGCACGCGATTCTCGATATCGACGATGCGCTGGCCGTCTCCGGTGCTGGCGTAGGCCTCTTCCAGCACACTCATGTAGCCGGGGAAGCGCTTGAGCATCAGGGGGATGCCGCAATTGTGGAACAGCCCGAGGGTGTAGGCCTCGTCCGGCGACTGGTAGCCGATGCGCTTGGCCAGGGTCAGGCAGGCCATGGCCACGTCCTGCGCACTGTCCCAGAAGCGGCTGAGCGTGACGATGGTCTCGTCGCTCATCTCGCCCTTGATCGACTGCGCATTGATCAGGTTGATCACCGAATTGCAGCCCAGCAGGTTCACCGCTTGCTGGATGGAAGCGATGCGGTTGGCCAGACCGAAATGCGGCGAGTTGACCAGCTTGAGCAGCGCCCCCGAAAGCCCCGGGTCCTGACTGATCAGCCGGGCGATGGCTTTCAGATCGGGCACCGGCATGACCTGCTCCATCTGCAGGTCGACCATGATCTGCGGCTGCGGCGGCACGCTGATGCCTTGCAGCACCCGGCGGATCTGTTCGGCGGAGAGTTCAACGGCCATGAGGGGGACGCTCGACTAGAAGGCAAAGTGCCATCGGCACGAAAGGGCGAACTTTGGCTGAGATGCGGGTCCCATTTCAAGTGACTCGCATTCGGCGAGCGTTACCGACAGACAGACGGAGGCATGCTCATGACCCAATCCCTCAACGGCAAGCGCGTGGCAATCCTGGTGACCGACGGCTTCGAGCAGGTCGAGCTGGCCGGCCCGCAGGAGGCGCTGGAGAAGGCCGGTGCGACAGCCCAGATCGTCTCCGCCAAGAATGGCGAAGTGACCGGCTGGAACCACACCACCCCGGCCAGCAAGTTTCATGTGGACAAGACCTTCGACGACCTCGATATGAATGACTATGACGCCGTGCTGCTGCCCGGTGGGGTGGTCAACTCCGACACCATTCGCAGCGACGAAACCGCGCAGAAGCTGGTGCGCGACGCCGCCGCAGCGAACAAACCGATCGCGGTGATCTGCCACGGCGGCTGGCTGTTGATCTCGGCCGGTCTGGCCAAGGGCAAGCGCATGACCAGCTGGCCTTCGCTTACCGACGACCTGAAGAACGCCGGCGCCGAGTGGGTCGATGAGCAGGTGGTGGTGGACGGTCAGCTGATCAGCAGCCGCAAGCCGGATGACATCCCGGCGTTCAACCAGGCGCTGATCGACGCCCTGTCCGCCTGAGCGGGCGACACGTGGCGGGTGCTGCGAGGATTTTCCGGCAGCGCCGGCGCGCGTGGCCTGCCGCTCGTTTAGAATGCCCGTCTTTTTCCCGGAGCCCCGCCGATGACCCTGCCCAGCCTGCGCCTCAAAGCCAATGCCGATCGCCGCCTGCGCGCCGGCCATCTGTGGGTCTACAGCAACGAGGTGGAC
>LNAP01000079.1_pt1 | contig 90348 bp, 84 predicted proteins | sample 602601 | NCBI WGS metagenome assembly LNAP01 (sample SAMN02440304, study PRJNA202911) | soil metagenome | biome: Subtropical and temperate rainforests or woodlands; isolation source: soil samples (1 kg each in a 20% v/v slurry with milli Q water) were... ...
CTACATGGGCACCACCGACGGCCAACTTCAGGGAGCGCATTGATGACCCCCACGCTCTTCACTTCGTGTAGTTCGCTGCCCCCCGAGGGGGCGCGTGGCCCCCCTTGGGGGGGGCCGCGGGGGGGGGCACGGGGGGCTTGGGACTCTCATCCGCCTCGTCGTTTGCAGACCGGGGAGCAGCGCCCGCTGAAAGAAGCGCTGTCCCGCCATTATGAAATAACGGTGCTGACCAAGCCGCTGCTGGAGCAGGCGGCGAAGCTCCGTCCTGGCAGCGGGCTGGAGGAGCTGCTTGCGGCAGGCCGCGAGCAGCAGCTTAGAGACTATATCGGCGGACGGGATCTGCTCGATCTGGTGCAGGATTATGCGCTGAAGGGCGTGCCGGCGGGCGAATTCGTTGCGATTCTGCGGAAGCTTCCGGCTCGTCTCTACTCGATCGCGAGCAGCTCGAAGGCGTACCCGGACGAGGTCCACCTTACGATCCGGACGGTGAGTTACGAGGCTCACGGACGAAACCGGTACGGCGTCTGCTCGTCGTACGCCGCGGAACGGCTGCAGCCGGGCGATCAGCTTCCGGTATACATTCACAACAACCCGAACTTCAAGCTGCCGCAAAACCCGGATACGCCGATTATCATGATCGGGCCGGGCACGGGCGTCGCTCCGTTCAGAGCGTTTCTTGGAGAGAGGGAGGAAACCGGGGCCGCCGGCAAAACGTGGCTGTTCTACGGCGATCAGCATTTTTCCACAGACTTCCTGTATCAGACGGATTGGCAGCGCTGGCTCAAGGAAGGCGTGCTGACGCGGATGGACGTTGCGTTCTCCCGCGATACGGATCAGAAAGTGTATGTACAGCACCGGATGCTGGAGAAGAGCAAGGAGATGTACCAATGGCTGCAGGAAGGGGCCTGCGTCTACATCTGCGGGGACGAGAAAAAAATGGCGCACGATGTGCATGCCGCTCTGGCGGCAATCCTCGAAAAAGAGGGGGGCTTCGGCCCGGATGAAGCTGCGGAATATATAACCCGCATGCAGCAGGATAAACGTTATCAGCGAGACGTTTACTAAGTCTCTGCGACAACATAGCGAGAGGAGATGAACGCAATGTCGGACAACAATTTGCTTTCCCCCAACAGCGCGCCGCACAGCGACGTAGAAGATATTAAGCGCCGAAGCGATTACTTGCGGGGAACGCTGGCGGAAACGCTTGAAGACCGGATTACCGGGTCCATACCGGAAGACGACAATCGGCTGATGAAGTTTCACGGCAGCTATATGCAGGACGACCGCGACCTTCGCAACGAGCGGAAGCGGCAGAAGCTGGAGCCCGCGTATCAGTTCATGCTTCGCGTGCGTGCGGCCGGGGGGGTTGTAACGCCCGACCAGTGGCTGATGATGGACCGGATCGCCCAGGAATATGCGAACGGTACGATTCGATTGACCACCCGGCAGTCGTTCCAGCTTCACGGCGTATTGAAGTGGAACATGAAGAAGACGATTCAGGAAGTGAACGAGGCGCTGCTAAGCACATTGGCCGCATGCGGGGACGTCAACCGCAACGTGATGTGCAACCCGAATCCGTATCAATCGGACGTTCATGAGGAAGTTTACGAATGGGCGCGGAAGGTGAGCGATCACCTTGATCCGCGGACGCGCGCCTACCATGAGATTTGGCTGGACGAAGAGAAGGTGTTCGACAGCCGGGACAAGGACGTCGAACAGGAACCGATTTACGGGCCCGTCTATTTGCCGCGCAAATTTAAGATTGGCATCGCCGTTCCTCCATCCAACGACGTGGATGTGTTTTCGCAAGACTTAGGCTTCATTGCCATTGTGGAAAACGGACGGCTGCAGGGCTTCAACGTTGCGGTCGGCGGAGGAATGGGCATGACCCACGGCGATCCGAAAACGTATCCGCAGTTGGGGCGGGTGATCGGGTTCGCCACGCCGGAGCAGATCGTGGATGTGGCGGAAAAGACGGTTATGATTCAACGCGATTACGGCGACCGTTCGGTGCGAAAGCATGCGCGGTTTAAGTATACGATCGACGACCGCGGCCTCGACTGGTTTGTGGGCGAGCTTCACGCGCGACTCGGTTGGAAGCTGGCGGATGCTCGCTCTTACCACTTCGACCACAACGGAGACCGCTACGGTTGGGTGAAGGGAAGCAACGGCAAGTGGCATTTCACGCTCTTTATCCAGAACGGCCGGATAAAGGACGAGGAGAACTATGAGCTGATGACCGGTTTGCGGGAGATCGCAAAGGTGCATACGGGAGATTTCCGCCTGACGCCGAACCAGAACCTGGTTATCGGCAGCGTGACAAGCGCGAAGAAGAAGAAGATCGAGGATTTGATCAAAACGTACGGGCTCACCGACGGCGCGCATTATTCGGCGCTGCGGAGAAATTCGATGGCTTGCGTCTCGCTGCCGACCTGCGGATTGGCGATGGCCGAGTCGGAGCGGTATCTCCCGTCGTTACTCGATAAGCTTGAGCTGAACTTGGACGAAGCGGGGCTGCGCGACGAAGAAATCGTCATTCGCATGACGGGATGCCCGAACGGCTGCGCCCGTCCGGCCTTGGCGGAAATTTCGTTCATCGGCAAGGCTCCGGGCAAATACAACATGTATTTGGGCGGCGGCTTCTCCGGAAACCGGCTCGGTAAGCTGTACCGGGAAAATATCGGTGAAACGGAAATTTTGGAGACGCTGCGGCCGATGTTCATTCGTTATGCGAAGGAACGCGACGCAGGCGAGCATTTCGGCGATTTTGTCATCCGAGCCGGATATGTTAAAGAAGTCCGTTCGGGACTCGACTTCCACGAATAATTCTTTAGTAACGGAGACAACCATGCAAAAGGTCAACCGACGAGAGCCGGTTGACCTTTTTTACGTGATGACGATGTTTTATTGGCGTCCCGCCAACGTTTGTTCGGCGATTTGAACTAGGCGGCGTGTAATGTGACCCCCGATTGCACCCGTGTCGCGAGTAGCCATGTAACCATAATATCCGTCTTGCGGAATTTGAATGCCGAGTTCTTGAGCGACTTCATATTTCATTTGCTCTAACGCTTGATTAGCCTGAGGAACGACTAGGATGTTGTTTGAACGGCCGGAGCCTCTTCCCATATGGTGTCACCTCCTTCTCTCTTGTAAAGGTAGTATGCGCAGTTTCAGAGACCAATTATGCTTCATTTTCCGAATGCCAAAACATACCATCGGACGATTGGATGTTCCTTTTACGACGTTAAGACGCTTGTCCCGTTCAGGCCAAAATAAAAACGCCCGCCAAGGGCGCCGGCGTTGAAAGCCGGCGCCTTCTTGACCATTAGCGTAGGCAGATCCGGGTAATGATTACGAGCAAAATGAACAACACCAGAATGGCGATGTCATTCATGGGATACCCACAGGCTGCCGCTCCGGTGGTTGAAACCGGCATTACCGCGGACGGATAAACCTTCTTTGCGGGAGCGGAGTAGACCGTGGGGGCCGCATTGGCCATAGGAGCATGAAAGGCTGGAGCGGCGGCTGCCGGCGGATTGGCGTTCATCGCTCCGAGCGGGGCGTTCTGATTCACATAGTATTCAGACATCGAATTTCCTCCTCACATTGTAGTAACGGTTCCATTTAATGTATGTGTTCGGAGTGTATTCGCCCTGTGTACTCACCTAGATATAGTGCATTTGGGTCCTAATAAACAAAGGCTATGCTTTAAATAAAGAAATAACATTTTTCTATCAACATTTTATCCACATATACACAGGAGCAAGTTTTCCACAATATGCACAGCGCTATAAAAGGGAAGAACGACTGCATCCACAAGTTGTACACATGCTGTCCACAAAATTTTGTGGATAACAGAACGCTTGTTCTAGCAGACATGCTTTGTTACTATGGATGAACGAGGCTAAATAAGGTTAAGACAGAAGATTCCGCCAAACGAGGTATTAATTTAGGTCCTGCAATTATGTTCCGGGTTACCAAAAAGCAGGGAGGGATTCTCATGAAGTCGTTGTCCAATGAAAGCTTGTTGGAAACATTCTACAAGTCCATCCGGATGAACTTAGACGAGGATTTTATTCGTTTGCTGCGAAAAGAGATTGAGCGAAGAAATTTGGAAGTAGATATCTCGATTCGGCAGGCACATCTTACACGATGATTTCCTGGACCATGACGAAGAAACCGGCGTGGCAACCCGGGCAGTACGACGTATGGACGCATTGATGGGCAGACGCATCCGCAAAGCCGTTCGTCAGCTTCAAGTCGTCAATCGGCCGATACGGAGAATACGGACCGTAAAAGTCGCTTGTTTTGCCGCAGTCTTCGGCTGCCGCAAGGCATCGCGGACAAGACGGCCATAAGGTTTCCAGCCCGTTGCATACGGGGCAAATAAATTCATTGCAAATCAAAAGGCATCCTCCTCTCGCCTCATTCGCATACGGGTAGGATGCCCTTTTCGTTAAAACTTCATGTTGCTGCTGTGTCCCGGAGAAAGCTTCGCTTTCGGATCGATGTACACCTTTGCATTATTGATGGCTGTAGGAGCTTCTCCGAATCCGACGGCGATCAGCTTCAGCTTGCCCGGATACGTCGTAATGTCGCCCGCAGCGAAAATGCCGGGGATACTTGTTTCCATTCGGGAATCGACGACAATCGAGCCGTCGACGATGTCAAAGCCCCATTCCGCGATCGGTCCAAGCGAGGATACGAAACCAAAATTGACGATCACATCGTCGACCGCAAGTTCGGCTTTTTCGCCGCTTTTCGTATCTTTCAGCATTGCCGCCGTAATGAGACCGTCGCCTTTCAGTTCAACAATTTCTTTCGGCGTCATTACGTTTACTTTCGATTTCAGGAGCAGTTCTACGCTGTGTTCATGCGCACGGAACTTGTCGCGGCGGTGGATGAGCGTCACCTGCTCGGCGATCGGCTCAAGCATCAAGGACCAATCTACAGCGGAATCGCCGCCGCCGCTGATCAATACTTTGCGGCCGCGGAACTGCTCAAGGCTGCTGACGAAGTAGTGCAGGTTTTTGCCTTCGTAGCCCTCAGCTTTTGGAAGCTCCAGCCGTCGCGGCTCGAACGCGCCGACACCTGCGGTAATAACGACGGCTCTCGCCCGATGTGTGCCCTTCGTCGAATGAATTTCAAACAAACGCTCTTCTTTTTTCTCCAGCCGGACGACTTTTTCCTCTAAGCAAATCTCGACCGTAAACTGCCTCATTTGGGAAAGCAGGCTGTCGACGAGCTCTTGCGCCCGTATCTTTGGGAAACCGGCGACGTCATAAATGTACTTTTCCGGATATAATGCGGTTAACTGACCGCCAAGCTGAGGCATGCTTTCGAATATTTTGCAGGATGCCTGACGCATGCCTGCGTAAAATGCGGCGAACAAGCCGGCCGGGCCGCCGCCGATTACGGCAATGTCAACGATGTCACTATTTTGTTGTCGGGACAAAAGAATGCACCTCCGAACATTGATTTGCCATCTGCAAAAATGATTGCTTAATGTTATAAAAATACTTGAACTTCTATGCAGTTTATGTCAAAATAATGGCAACGAGTTGTGAAATCTTTCACGATATTATTGTCCACTAACGGGCAAACTAGATTCATCTTTTATTTTTGCTGTACTTTGTGTATTTTTTCACAAACTTTTATGTTGACGGAGGATGGAAGATCATGAGCGACAAAAATATTCCCAAAATTGTAATTTTGGGGGCTGGCTACGGCGGAATCGTAACCGCGCTGCGGCTGCAGAAACAGCTTAACTACAATGAAGCGGACGTAACGCTCGTGAATAAGCACGATTACCACTATATTACGACGCATCTTCACATGCCTGCGGCGGGAACCGACGATCCGCAGAACGCGCGGGTCAATATCTTGAAGCTGATCGACGAATTCAAGATCGACTTCGTAAAGTCGACCGCGTTGGAAATTCGCCCGGCGGAGAAGAAGGTAATTTTGGAGAACGGCGAGGTTTCGTACGATTATCTCGTCATCGGCCTCGGCGGCGAGCCGGAAACGTTCGGCATTCCGGGATTGAAGGAGCACGCGCATTTCATTCGCAGCATCAACAGCGTTCGCCTCATCCGCGAGCACATCGAGTATCAATTCGCGAAGTTCAAGCGCGAGCCGGATCGTACCGATTACCTGACGTTCGTTGTAGGCGGCGCAGGGTTTACGGGAATCGAGTTTATCGGGGAATTGGCGGACCGCATTCCGAAGCTTTGCAAGGAATTCGACGTCGATCCCAGCCTCGTTAACATTTACAACGTTGAAGCGGCTCCCACGGCGCTGCCGGGCTTCGATCCGGAGCTCGTCCAGTACGGCATGGAAGTGCTGCAAAATAAAGGCGTCACGTTTAAAATCGGCATGGCGATTAAAGAGTGCTCGCCCGACGGCATCGTGCTTGCCGACGGCGAAGAAATCAAATCGCAGACGGTCATCTGGACGGGCGGCATCCGCGGCAACCGTCTCGTCGAAGAGGCAGGCTTTGAAGCGATGCGCGGCCGCGTGAAGGTGGATCCGTATCTTCGAGTTCCGGGCCGCGATGACGTATTCATGATCGGCGACTGCTCCTTGGTGTTCAATCCGGAGGGCCGTCCGTACCCGCCGACCGCCCAAATGGCGATCCAACAGGGAGAGACGCTTGCGCACAACTTGATCGCTTCCATTCGCGGGACGCAGCTGAAAGAATTTACGTACCAGAGCAAAGGTACGGTTGCCTCGCTCGGCAAGGGCGAAGCGATCGGGATCGTTTTCCAAAGAAAGCTTAAAGGAAGCACTGCAGCATTTATGAAAAAAATTATCGACCTGCGTTACCTGTACATCATCGGAGGCCTGCCGCTCGTATTCCGTAAAGGCCATTTCTAAGGCGCCGCGATGAGACATTGCAGCGTTCAAGTTCGCGGCTTGCTTACAAGGGATGAGCTGAATCGCTATAACTCGCTAATGGAAGTCGGCTCGTATTTGGAATCGCAGCAGCGATACGATCTAGCCTACCACGTCCAGAAGGAAATCGACCTTCTCGTCCAGCCTGCGATTGAACGGCTGAAAGAAAAAGGGCGAGAGCGCGACCGGAAAACGGAGCAGTTTCTAAGGGAACGAAACGAGGGACTGAACGATCCGGACGAAGACGATGATAAGTAACGTCTATAACAGTAAAGGAGCTATCCTCACCGTGGGAAAGCTCCTTCTTTCAATAAACTTGATTATTTCATCTGCAGCAGCAGCTTGTCCGCATCTGTGAGAACGCCGACATAGAAATCGCCGAATTCTCCGAACCGGGCGCTCACTTCGTCAAAGCGCATTTCGTACACAAGCTTCTTGAATTGAAGCGCGTCTTCCGCAAACAGCGTCACGCCCCATTCCCAATCGTCGAAGCCGACCGAGCCTGTAATGATCTGCTTTACTTTCCCGGCGTAGGAGCGGCCGATCATGCCGTGGCTCCTCATCATCTCCCGGCGCTGCTCCATGCTGAGCATGTACCAGTTGTCTTCGCCGAAACGGCGCTTGTTCATCGGATAGAAGCATATATGCTTCGCCTGTGGAAGCGACGGCTTCAGCCTTGCCGTGATTTCCGGGTTTTCCAGCGGGTCCGAGCCGGGCTTGGCCATATAGTTGCTAAGCTCCACGACAGAGACGTATGAGTGCGCGGGAATGGTCAAATCCGCAAAGCTCGTTTTGTTGAACGCGGTTTCCAGTTCGTTCAGCTCTTCCAGCGTCTCGCGCAGATGCATAAACATAAAATCCGCCTTCTGACCGACAATGCTATAAAAGGCAAAGCTGCCCGTTTTCTCCGCGTCCGCCTGCTTGCAACGTTCTACATAGGTGCGGAGGTCGTTTTCCACTGCCTTGCGCTCCTGATCGGACAACGATTTCCAAGCAGTCCAGTCGATATGGCGAAAATCGTGAAGCGCATACCATCCGTCCAGCGTTTGTGCGGCTTCGCTCATCGTAACACACTCCTTCTTTTGCCTTTGATGAAATGATTGAGGCACTTCCCTTATATTACCGGAACGGAACGCGGGGGGCAAACGGACGGAGGGAAGGACGTTTGACTGCCGGATGGCGCGGGGGTAGACTATAAATCACAACCAATGCAATGTTTATAAGGAAAGGAAGTCTCTATTCAATGGTCACCAATGTGTTTCAAATTATCGTCATCGCGCTGCTTTCTTTTGTGCTCATTTTCGGGGTCGGGTTCATCTTAAATATGCTTTTGAAAACGACGTGGTTCCCGATTTACGGGTATGCGGCGCTCATTGTCGGACTGTTTTTATATTTTGAGCGCAATTCGGGGAATGTGCTGGGCAGCATCACAGAGTACGGGTTTCTCGATTGGCTTGCCGTTGCGGGAGGACTGTTCGGCGCATATGTAAGCGGATGGACGATCAAGACGCTCCGCGTGAGAGGCTTTCGGATGTTTTAGTGTAAGGAAAAAGGTGTCTCGTATGCCTCCAGGCGCTCAAGGAAACCGTATACGTATATTCATGAATGACGTATGCTCGGTTTCCAGGGGAGGAACATGCTATGCCGAAAGCGCAAATCAACGGGACAACGATCCATTATCACGTACACGGGAAAGGAACTCCGATCCTGTTCATTCACCCGCCGCTGCTCAATCGTGCGGTGTTCCGGTATCAAGAGGTGCAGCTCGCCGACCCGTTCCAGATCGTCACCTTCGACATTCGCGGGCACGGCTTTTCGCCGCGTTCCGAGGCTCCGATTACGTTTCCGCTCGTTGTGGAAGACATCAAAGGCCTGATGGATCATTTGCACTTGAAAAAGGTATATTTATGCGGCTATTCCACCGGAGGCAGCATTGCGCTTGAGGCGCTGCTGACGTATCCGGACCGTTTCCGCGGCGCTATTCTGCTCGGAGCGATGCCAGCCGTTCAAGATTGGGGCCTGAAGGCGCAGCTTGCGGCAGCTACGACACTGTCGCGCTTGGGCATGAAGACAAGCCTTGCGCTTGCGATTACAGGCGGCAACGCAGATATGAGGGAAACGTTCCATAACCTATATTATGAAGCGATTCGCGGCGATGTGGAAAACTGGAGGCAGTATTACGAGGTGAGCATGAAATATTCGTGCGTCGATCGGTTAAACCAAATTCATGCGCCGATTTTGCTGCTATACGGGCAACAGGACCGGCGTTTTAAAAAATACGGCTTTGAAGTTCATCGTCTGCTCCCAAATTCTACGCTGGTTCACATTCCCAAGGTGAAGCACAACATTCCGACGAAGGCGCCGGAGATGTTTCACGACCTCTTGACGAAGTGGGTCATGCAGCACGAGCTTCGCGCGGCGGCCGACGGAGTGAGCGACGTGGACCGCGAGCTGGTGCGCAAGGCTGCGGAGTACGATCTTAGGATTCCAAAGGACGTATTGGTCGAAACGCATATGCTTCAGTAGGATCATGCTTCGCGCATGATCGACGGCGGCAGGGAGCTTGATTTTGGTTGGATAGAGGGTTCAGAAAACATCTGAATCTCTATCCTTTTTTTTGTTATTTGCGCAAATCGTTTCAGGATTGGAATCTCCATATTGCACCGTGCCATCGGGTGATTGGGAAAAACGGAGCGCTTACCGGTTATCGCGGAGGCATAAAAATGAAAACGAGACTATTGCAATTGGAGCTCGATGTTTCACGCGTTCAAGGATGCTTGCAGCATGTCTAATCGCCTCGCTTCTTTCATGCCGCGAATCAGATTTTTGGTTTCATGATCCACTCGGTTGGATTCTGTAATTTTTTGCAGCGCTTTATTGTAGGTGAAATCGTCCAGCGTATTGCTTTCTAACCATCTCATGGTCGTTTCGGGCAGTTTCACATAACAGATGGAAATCGCCCAAGCCACTGCCATTTTGACATAATAGCCTTCGTGCTTGATGTTGTTCAACCGTTGCAGAACTCGACCGATATACTCTTCTTCAATATAATAATCAAGCAACATGACGACGCCGAAACGGATTTCATATTCATGGTTGGACGATAGATAAGGCTGCAGAAATTCCCATACCAGCTTCGGATTCTTCTTTGTGAACTTTAGCCCTGTACAAAAGCTGTCGCACACCGACCAATTATCAATTTTCGTAATAAAAGCAGCCGTATAATGCAGAATGTCTTCAATATCCGTTTTTACATAACCGATGACCATACCCTGTAACATAATTTCCTCAAAATAGTCGCTCTCTGCAGCATGGTCCAAATAAGTGCGCCAATCGCCCTTTGCGATGTTTTTAGCCAACTTACGCAGCTCCGGCAGCCGTACGCCCAACATGTTATTGATATTTGGGATTAATGCCGCCGCAAATTTTTGATAATCAACATCGGCCCGTTCTAATAATTGTTCTCGAATCGTTTGCTCCACCGTAATGCTTTGCCCCAACTTACCACATCGCGGCGTTCCATGGAATTGATCAGCAGCATTTCGGCCGTCCATTTGCCAACAATAGTATATCAAATTGGATTTCTTATGTTTGAAGCATCGAATGTAACAGCAATATAGTGAAATAAATTCAAGCTCTTCATGATGGGCCTTAAAAACCACGTTTTTCTTGTGCTCACGGAACAGTCTTTTTTGTGCTACAATGGTGCGTATCGAATCTTGTCGGAAAGCGGGGACGGAAGCGGATGAGAGCAACGAACGCACTGCAGCTCACCGAGCATCACCGATTTGTCGTGCACCGCCGTTTCGGGCTCGGTCCCCTCGAACATAAAATGGTTGCCGCCGTGTATCAGCCGCTGATCGGCGCGTTCGCCGCGTCTCTTTATACGACGATGTGCTTGCGGTTGAACGCGGAAACGGTAGGCTCCTCGGAGCCCGCAGCGCTGCTGGGCTTGTTTCTCGCCTGCGGTCTCACGCCGAACGAAGCCGGACGAAGGCGGCTCATCGAGGAAACGTCGCTGCTGGAGGCCGTCGGGCTGCTCAAGTCGTACCGGAGAACGTCGGGCGGCGAGGTCGTCTGGTACGAATTTCATCTGCAGCCTCCACTGCTGCCGGACGCCTTCTTCGGCGTTCACCACCTGTGGCTGCTGCTGCAGGAAAAACTGGGTCCGGCGTCGGCCGAATCCGTTCGCTCCTCTTTGATGAAGGACGGATGGCACAATGAGGAAGAAGCCGTGCTCGAGAAGGAAAAGCTGGAGGAGCTGTCGACGCCGTTTCATGAGGTGTTCCGCGTCAGCATGACGGCTGTCTCGGCCGCTGAGAAAGAAACGGCGGCTGCGGCGCAGAGAAGTCTTAGCGGCGAGGAGCCGGCGTTCGGCAGCGACGGCTTCACCTGCGATCAACTGAAGTCGCGGATGTCGCCACATTTATCGCCGAACCGCCGGCATGTCGAGCGGTTCCGGGAGCGCCCGGAAACGCTGGCGAAGCTGAATTTGATCGCCGGCATGTACGGGCTGACGTTGAAGGAAACGGTCTCGCTCCTGGACGAAGACGGTATGTTTAGTGAAGACGGCCAGTTTGCCGCCGAACGGTTCGAAATGCGTGCAGGCGAGGCATATTTGCGCGCGAACGGACAGAGGCGGGAGCAGCCGAACGGGCTCCAAACGGCATCCGCTTCCGCGGATTTGCCTCAGGAAAAGGAAGCCGCAGTGCAGCGCGAGGCGGACCAGCCGTATTGGCTCGAGGTGCCGGCGCAATTCCAGGGCGCATTTGAGATTCGCGACTACAATCGCTTCCTGGTAAATACGCCGTTTACGGCCGTGCTTCGCCGGTTTTTCGAGCCGTCCAATGTGCCGGGACCGGTGGAGCGGACGTTCGTCGGCATGCGCGTAAATTACAAGCTTGCGGATGAAGTGATCAACGTGCTGATCCACTACATACGAGCGAACGATTTGGATTGGGCGCCCAAATTTCTGGACACGATCGCCGGGGGCGTCGTAGGCAAACGGATCGCCACCTTCGAGCAAGCGGTCGTCTATTTCCGCAAGTCGGAGCAGGTTCGCAAGGCAGGCGGCTCGTCGGTGCCGGGAAGCTCCTTCTCCGGGCAGGGGCAGCGGCGGGGGCGCACCTCCGCAAAGCCGGTAATTCCGGTGGCGCGGCGGAGCGGAAGCGGAGAGGCTTCGGAAGCGGATGTGAATCGGATTTTGCAAAAAGCAAGGCGTTTGAACGAATAAAGTGGAGACGGATTTGTTGCAAGGCGGGAGAGGAGACAAGCGCATGGAGCCGATGGGGAAATGGCTTTCCGCGGCGACCGGCATCGGTGCGGCGGAGCGCCAACGGCAAATGATGAAGGTATTGAACGACAGTGCGGTAACCGGTTGGCTGGCGGAGCATCCGGACCTCGACGAGAAAACGCTGCAGCGGAATTTGACCCGTCTGTATCAATTCGCAAAGGAAGCGAAGGAGTGTGCGCACTGTCCCGGATTGGAGCGGTGCCCGAACGACATGCAGGGGCATTATACGAAGGTGGTCGTCGACCGCTCGGGGGATCAGCCGTCCATCGCCGACTACAAGGTGCCGTGCCGACTTCAAGTGACGAAATCGTCACAGGATATGGTGCGGTCCCGCATTCACAGCTTTTATGTCGACGAAAAGGCGCTGCGGAGCGAATATGAGATCGATGAAATTGTGTCGCGCGATTTGGAGCGGGCCGCCGCCGTTGAGGCGGTGCTCGATTATATTCTCGCGACCCGGCGGCACGGCCTGCAGCCGAAAGGGCTTTATATGCTCGGCGATTTCGGCACCGGCAAAACGTTCTTGGCAAGCTATCTGCTGTATGAGCTGGCGAAATCGGGATTGACCGGCGTCATCGTGTATATGCCTGACTTTGTAGAAGACTTGAAAGGGATGTTCGGGGAACCGCAGCGCTTGAAGGATACGTTCGAATTGCTGAAGGAAACCGATCTGCTCGTGTTTGACGACATCGGGGCGGAGCATTTGAACGCGTGGACGCGGGATCACGTGCTCGGCACCATTCTCAATTACCGAATGAACCGAAAGCCGACGTTTTACACTTCCAATCACGACTTGGACGGCCTGTTGAAGCACCTAAGCTTTACGACTCGCGAAGGGGAGGACGAATACCGGGGGCAGCGCATTATGGACCGGATCCGTCCGTTCGTCGACGTCGTGGAGATCGGGGGCCGCAATCAGCGCGGCCGGTCATAGCGCAGCGGAAAAGCCGTATAAAAGAAGAAACGCCTGGCCGGATTCGTCCGAATCGTCCAGGCGTTTCGTTATTGCGCTGCCAAAATTATCGAATCGCCACTTGAATGACGGTGGCTAGTACGGCGATGAGCAGCATGAAGCCGAACATGCCCATAAAGCCGACGCCGGTATCGATGAGGTCGCTGCGCGGCTCTTCGTTTACGTGCTGTCTTGGGTCGTTCATGGTCAAAGTCCCCCCTTGTTTCCATACGCATAGTATATCCAAACGGTCAAATGATTGTAAAGGCGAAAGAATGTGACAAAATAAAGACACGGCTCTCCGTTATGAAACAAGGAGGGACTGTGATATACTTTACATGTTGACTTATTTGTAGGAAGGAGGTTACGTTGTGGCTATCGTCAACGTATCGGATAATTCTTTCAAGAATGAAGTGGAAGGAAACGGCACAGTGCTTGTTGACTTCTGGGCTCCGTGGTGCGGACCTTGCAAGATGATTGCTCCGGTCCTTGAGGAGCTTGATAAAGAGATCGGCGACAACCTTAAAATCGCCAAGGTGAATGTGGACGACAACCCGGAATCGGCGTCCCGTTTCGGCGTAATGAGCATTCCAACCTTGATCGTGTTCAAGAACGGAGAGCCGGTTGATAAAGTGGTCGGCTTCCAATCGAAGGATGCGCTGAAGAGCGTCGTAAACCGCCATTTGTAAGCTGTTCGATATGAATGAAAAGACGGTTCCCGAGAACATTGTTCTTGGGGACCGTCTTTTTTGTGTTGAAGCTGCGAAATCATTTTCCAGCCGCCGAGGCAGTGGGAGTCCGGGCCGATTTCGTGTACAATTCTAAATGTATCGATCCATTGCTTCGGGTTCGGCGGGGAGGAATTAATCATGAACGAGAATGAGCAGCACACGAAGTTCAGGGAGAAGGCGATGGAGGCGATCCGCCACAAGCTGGCGCTCCTGCCCGACAAGCCGGGCTGCTATCTAATGAAAAATGAAGAAGGAACCATCATATATGTAGGCAAGGCGAAGGTGCTGAAAAACCGTGTGCGTTCTTATTTTACCGGCAGCCATACGGCAAAGACGCAGCGGCTGGTTATGGATATTTACGACTTCGAATACATTGTCACCGCGAATAATATGGAAGCGCTCCTGCTGGAGTGCAACTTGATCAAGCAGTACAGCCCCAAATACAACGTGCTGTTGAAAGACGACAAATCGTTTCCCTATATTAAAATTACGAACGAAGCGCATCCGCGCCTCGAGGTGACGCGAAGGGTGCTGAAGGATAAGGCGAAATATTTCGGTCCTTACCCGAACGCCTTCGCCGCCCAGCAGACGAAGAAGCTGCTTGACCGGCTCTATCCGCTGCGCAAGTGCCGCACTCTGCCGGACAAGGTATGCTTGTACTATCATATCGGACAGTGCGCGGCCCCATGCGAATTTGACGTGCCGGCATCGGAATATGAGCGGATGATCGGCGAGATCACGAAATTTTTGAACGGGGCTCACGACGACATTCGCGCGGAGCTTGAGCGTCAAATGATGACCGCCGCCGAAGAGCTGCAATTTGAGCGCGCCAAGGAATATCGCGATATGCTGGCGGCGATCGACGCGCTGATGGAGAAGCAGACGGTACAAACGGCGGGAGCTGTCGATCGCGACGTGTTCGGCTATGCCGTCGACAAAGGCTGGATGTGCGTTCAGGTCATGTACGTTCGGCAGGGGAAAATGATTGAGCGCAGGGCGTCCGCTTTTCCTTACTATGGGGAAGCGTACGAGGATTTCTTGACCTTCGTGACACAGTTTTACAGCGACAACCCGGCGCTGCCGAAGGAAATTCTGCTCCCGAGCCAGGAGGCCGAGTCCGGCGAAAGCGGCGACGATGTGAAGGGGCTGCTGGAATCGTGGCTTAAGGTGAAGGTGCAACTGCCGAAGCGCGGAGACAAGAAGCAGATGGTCGCGATGGCGAACGACAACGCCCGGGTAGCGCTGGAGGAGAAATTCCGCCTGATCGAACGGGATGAGGAACGGACGGTGAAGGCGGTGGAGGGACTGGCCGAATGGCTCGGCGCGGATCGCATCCATCGAATTGAAGCGTTCGACAATTCCAATATTCAAGGGACGGACCCGGTATCGGCGATGGTCGTCTTTACCGACGGCAAACCGGACCGCAAGGAATACCGGAAATATAAAATACGAACCGTCCAAGGCCCGGACGATTACGCTACGATGCGGGAGGTGATCCGCCGCCGTTACGAGCGGGTGCTGAAGGAGCAGCTGCAACTGCCGGACCTGATTGTGGTGGATGGCGGCAAAGGGCAAATTTCGGCGGCGGTCGACGTGCTGGAAAACGAGCTGGGGCTGTTCATCCCCGTCTGCGGGCTCGTGAAGGATGCCAAGCATAAGACGGCCCAGCTGATGGTCGGCGATCCGCCCGAGCCGGTGCCGATCCGCCGCGACAGCCAAGAGTTCTATTTGCTGCAGCGCATTCAGGACGAGGTGCATCGCTTCGCCATAACGTTCCATCGGGAGCGGCGCTCGAAGACGACGTTCGCGTCGGCGCTCGACGCGATTCCCGGCATCGGGGAGAAGCGCAAGAAGGCGCTGCTAAAGCATTTCGGCAGCGTCAAGAAGATACGTGAAGCGAGCGTCGACGATTTCCGTCCGCTCGGGATGGGCGACAAGCTGGCCCGGCAAATTATCGATACGCTCGGCGGAGCGGTGGAAGAAAAACCGACGGCCGAGCCGGAGCGCACTTAAAAACAGACCTCCTTTTCGTTGAAAACTTTACCGGAGAGGAGGTCTGTTTACTTTGGAAAGGAATTAAGATGGCGGCTCGACCATGCCTCTTCTTTTGCAGTTGCGGTGCAGCAGGGCGATGATGTGCGCCAGCGCCAACGGAAACAGTACGTAACCTAGGCCGGCCAACAGGTCGACACCGGCCGCCGGCGGGGCCAGGACGGAAAGCGAGAACCAGATGCTGTCGACAATCGCGTGAGCGTAAACGGCTGTAATAAAGCCGTGCCGCAAAAAAATGTAGCCGAACAAAATGCCGATGACCGTTACCTCGACGAGCCTTGTATAGAACGGATAGATAGGGTATTGCACATGTCCGAGCGCCCAGACGACCCCTGTGAGCAGCACCGCAGGGGCGGTGAAGCGGAACAGCTTGCGGAACGCGGGGATGCCGAACATGCGGTAAACCGCTTCCTCCGAGATGGCCGCGCACCAGGCAAGCACCGGCATCAGCAGCGGAAACAGCATGCTGTAGGAAGAATTTGATGCGTCGATCGTATACCAGCTGTCGAAGAAGCGCTCGGCTCCCCAAAATAAGACGGCTTGCAAGCCGAGAATGATGAAGGCAAAGCCGTATCCTTTGCGAGCCGCCTGTACGACGTGAGCGCCGTAGTCGCGGTCCTTCCATTCCAGCCAAGGCTTTCGGGCGCCGGACCGGCGAAACATCGTGTCGCCTGCGACGAGCGAGAAGTACGTGCCGACTCCGAGCAGCATGATCACTGCGTTAGCGAGGATCAGATTGATGATGACGCCGACGAGCACGGAGCCTTCGTCCGAGGCGCTCGCCGCCTCCCACGCCCCAAGGCCGAGGACGGCGCTCTTCACGGCCGGCAGCATGTTGAAGTTCGTCCAAATATACAGCACGGCAAACGCAAACGCGAGGAAAAGTCCCCTGCGGAATCGCGCGTCCCCGGCCTTAAGCAATACATAGATGACCGCGGCGAACTGCAGCGCGGCGCTAAGCATGAAGCCGATGCTCCCCAGCCATGCGCCGTACGCATCTTGCTGGGCGACCTCCGCAACGTACGCGTCCGGAACGATCCAGTCGAGGCGGACGGCGCCGACCGTTCCTCCGTCCATACGCACCGCCGCCTGGGCCCGCGCTTCGCCAAGCGCAAGCCCATCGACGGCAAAGCGGGCTTGACCGGCTTCTTTGTCGTAATGGAGCAGGAAAACCTCCGTGAAGCCAAGCTCCTCCAACGCGGACGCCGCACTCTCCGCAGCCTCGGGTTCCGCCGCCGCAGCGCCTCCGCCTTCCCCTTCGCCGAGCTCGACGGACCATTCCACCACCTCCCCGGTGTACGGGTTTACGTCTACGTAGTGCCGTGAGACGCCGTTTGGTTCCATCAGCTCGACGGTATAATAATCGAGCGGAAGGCTGGCCTCCCATGTGCGAAAAGCGGGCAGGAGCGCTTCACGGTCGAGATATCCGTACGCCTCCCGCTCGGCTTGATACATCGCGAAGGCGTCGAACGGGCCGTCCAAGCCGTAGCGCTCGGCGAGAAAACGCTCCGCGATCGGGGCCGCTTCCGTCCGTTCGATCAGATGAGGCTTTCCGGGCTCGTATTCCCCGAACCATGCCGGGCCAAACTGAAACAGAAGGAACGTGAGAAAGGCAATCACAGACAGCCAAAAAAATGAAGAATTGCGATTCATACATTTGCTCCTTATTACGGGATAGGGCGCCACTGTGCGGCGGATTGCGCCAGCTCCACCAGTTGATTGACGGCCGGCGTCAACGTTCCATGCTTTGCGTACAGGAGCGACGTGGTGCGAGTCGTGTTCGTCAGCTCGGGCACTTTCTTCACCAGCACCGAATTGTCCCGCAGCAGGCTTCTTTGCAAATAGGAGTGCGGCAGCAGCGTAGCCAAGTTGCAGGTAGCGACCAAACGAACGATCACCTCGAAGGAGTCGATTTCCATTTTTACGTCAGGGACGACCCGATACTGCTCGAACAGCTCATCGGTTAAGTCCCGATACCACGTATGCTGGGAAAATAAAATCATCGGCAATCCGTTCAAGTCGGAAATCGACACTTCCGCTTTGCCGCTCAGCGGATGAAATTCGGGAATCGCCAGCTCCAGGTGGTCGTTGAAGAGGGGAACGCAGACGATTTCCGGCGTATTTACAATCGAAGCGACAAGGCCGATGTCGCACTTTTTGTCTTTTACGAGCGTCACGATTTCGTGCGTTTTGCCCGTCACCGCTTGAATATCGACGTCAGGCGCGTGCCTCGTAAACGCTGCGATTAAATCCGGAAGCGTCGATTGCAGCGTGGTCAAGCTGGCGCCGATCGTCAGCCGGCCGCGGTTTGCCGAGTTGAACTCCGCAATCATAGTTAGAAACCGTCCCTGCAGCTTCCGCATTTCTACAGCATATTCGTAGCTGATCTGCCCGATGCGGGTCAGCTCCAACCGTTTGCCGCGCCGATAAAATAGCTTGACGTTCAGCTCCTCCTCCAGTTGCGCTATTTTTCTGGACAGCGCCGGCTGGGTCAGGTTCAACGTCGCCGATGCCTTGTTCAAGCTTTCATGCTCAACGACCGCCGCAAACACCTGCATCCATTCGAAGATCACGCCGTATCCGCCCCCTTTTACCATATAACGATTTGTTATTACTTATTATAATAAATCCGTACTTCCATTATAAGAAGCAGAGGAGTATCATGTATCTGTGAAAGTTTTGTGGCAGTGGCTCCCTTTAAATATATTGACGGACAATCCGCGAGAGGGTAGAATGTTGTTCGGTTTGGGCTACGATATATATATTAAATAGCAGATTACAAAAAGTTGTAGAGAGGATCTGAGACGCATGAATGGTAACACGTATTTGTACCGGAAAATGCACTCCTTGCTGGGTGTCATTCCGCTGGCGGGCTTTTTCGTGATGCACTTGCTCACGAACTACGCCGCTTTCCAAGGTGGGCCGGAAGCCTTCCAAAAGAAGGTGGATTGGATTCACGACCTGCCGCTCGTTTTATTTATGGAAATTTTCATCATCTGGCTGCCGCTGTTGTACCACGGGGTTTACGGATTGTATGTGGCTTACCAGTCGCGCAATAACGTAAACAACTATGGGTATGCACGCAACTGGATGTTCGCCCTTCAGCGTATTACCGGCGTGATCACGTTCATTTTTGTCGTGTGGCACGTATGGAATACGCGCGTGCAGGTTGCGCTCGGCAGCATCGATTACGACGGACTCGGCGCGCATATGCATGAAATCGCGACGAACCCGCTGTTCTATTGGCTGTACATTATCGGAACCGTTGCGGCGGTGTTCCACTTCTCCAACGGCTTGTGGTCGTTCCTCGTCTCTTGGGGTATTACGGTCGGCCCGCGTGCGCAGCGTGTTTCTTCCTACGTGACGATGGGGCTGTTTGTGGTGATGAGCGTTATGTTCATCTTGGCTTGGAACGCATTTTTGGACGAGTCGTTCGCGACGGCGGCGGCTGCATCAGTAAATAATATATTGAACTAAGGAGTGAACGATACATGGCTAACAATAGAGTGATTGTCGTCGGCGGCGGCCTGGCCGGCTTAATGGCGACAATTAAAGCGGCGGAAGCGGGAATGCACGTCGACCTGTTCTCCCTTGTGCCCGTTAAACGTTCCCACTCCGTATGCGCGCAGGGCGGCATCAACGGAGCGGTAAATACGAAGGGCGAAGGCGACTCCACCTGGGAACATTTCGACGATTCCGTATACGGCGGAGACTTCTTGGCAAACCAGCCGCCGGTAAAGGCAATGTGCGACGCTGCTCCAGGCATCATTCACCTGATGGACCGGATGGGCGTTATGTTCAACCGGACGCCGGAAGGCTTGCTTGACTTCCGCCGCTTCGGCGGCACGAAGCACAGCCGCACGGCGTTCGCCGGCGCGACGACGGGCCAGCAGCTTCTCTACGCGCTGGACGAGCAAGTACGCCGTTGGGAAGTAGCGGGCCTTGTACAGAAGTACGAGTACTGGGAATTCCTCGGTGCAGTTGTGGACGACGAAGGCATTTGCCGCGGTATCTCGGTGCAGGATCTTCGTTCTATGGAAGTTCATACGTTTAAGGGCGACGCGGTTATTCTGGCCACAGGCGGCCCTGGCATTATTTTCGGAAAGTCGACCAACTCCGTCATCAACACGGGTACGGCGGCAAGTGCCGTATACCAGCAAGGCGTTAAATATGCGAACGGAGAATTCATCCAGATTCACCCGACGGCGATTCCGGGCGACGACAAGCTTCGCTTGATGTCCGAATCGGCTCGCGGCGAAGGCGGCCGGATTTGGACGTATAAAGACGGAAAGCCATGGTACTTCCTTGAAGAGAAATATCCGGCATACGGCAACCTCGTGCCCCGTGACATCGCGACGCGCGAAATTTTCTCCGTCTGCGTAGACCAGAAGCTCGGCATCAACGGCGAAAACATGGTATACCTCGACCTCTCGCATAAAGACCCGAAGGAGCTGGACGTAAAGCTCGGCGGGATCATTGAAATTTACGAGAAGTTCATGGGCGACGATCCGCGGAAAATTCCGATGAAGATTTTCCCGGCCGTGCATTACTCGATGGGCGGCATGTGGGTCGATTACGACCAGATGACCAACATCCCGGGCTTGTTCGCAGCAGGCGAATGCGAGTATCAATATCACGGCGCGAACCGTCTTGGCGCGAACTCGCTCTTGTCCTCGATCTTCGGCGGCATGGTGGCCGGCCCGAAAGCGGTCGAATACATCAAGGGACTGAAGAAGTCTGCGGCGGACGTGAACGAGAGCTTCTTTGCGGACGAAAAGCGGCGCCAAGAAGAGAAGTACGAGTCGATCCTCAAGATGGACGGTACGGAGAATGCGTATGTACTGCATAAAGAGCTCGGCGAATGGATGATCAACAACGTGACGATCGTTCGTTACAACAAGAAGCTCGAAGAGACGGACAAGAAGATTGTGGAGCTTATGGAGCGCTACAAGAATATTAATATTAACGACACGGCAAAATGGAGCAACCAGGGCGTGGCGTTCACGCGCCAGCTGTGGAATATGTTCGAGCTCGCGCGCGTCATGACGCTTGGCGCATTGATGCGGAACGAAAGCCGCGGTGCGCACTACAAGCCGGACTATCCGAACCGGGACGATGATAACTTCCTGAAGACAACAATCGCGACGCATACGCCGAACGGTCCGGAAATTACGTATGAAGACATAGACGTTTCTTTGATCCCGCCGCGGATTCGCGACTACTCGACAGATAAGAAAGCAGCGAAAAAAGAAGCCTAACGATAGGAGGGTGAATGAACATGGTGGTACAGACAGCCGAAAGCAAGAAAACAATTAAGCTTGTAATTACTCGCCAGGACGGCCCGGATAGCCAATCCTATACAGAAGAATTTGAAATCCCGTATCGCCCGAACATGAATGTCATCGGCGCGCTGATGGAAATTCAGCGGAATCCGACGAATGCAAACGGCGGAAAGACAGCGCCGGTATGCTGGGAATCGAACTGCTTGGAGGAAGTGTGCGGCGCCTGCTCGATGGTGATCAACGGCAAGCCGCGCCAAGCGTGCACGGCGATCATCGACAAGCTTGAGCAGCCGATTCGCTTGGCTCCGATGAAGACATTCCCGGTTGTACGGGATTTGGCCATTGACCGCGGCCGCATGTTCAATGCGCTGAAGCGCGTGAAAGCGTGGATTCCGATCGACGGCACGTACGATTTGGGTCCGGGTCCGCGGATGGCGGAAACGAAGCGCCAGTGGGCTTACGAGCTGTCCAAGTGCATGACGTGCGGCGTCTGCTTGGAGGCTTGTCCGAACGTTAACGATCGTTCCAGCTTTATCGGCCCGGCGCCGGTTTCCCAAGTGCGTCTCTTCAACGCTCACCCGACGGGCGAGATGCATGCGGAGGAGCGTCTGGACGCACTGATGCAGGACGGCGGCATCGAAGGCTGCGGCAACTCGCAAAACTGCGTGCAGTCGTGCCCGAAAGGCATTCCGCTGACGACGTCGATTGCGGCGCTGAACAATGATACGACGAAGCAGCTGTTCAAAAAATGGTTTGCACAATAATCATGAAATAAGGCTTTGTTCTCTGTTGAAGATCGCCTTGCGCGCCTAGCCTGTCGGTTAGGCACGTAAGGCGATCTTTTTTGGATCGTAGAAAACACAGGTCAGGTGAATGTGTACATGAGGAAGTGGTTTTACGCTTTGGCCGTTCTATGTTTATTGTTGGGCTGCTTATTAGAGCAGCAGGGAGCGGCAGCTCAAAGCGAAGGACGGTCCGCGGTATCCGGTGTCGTGATAAGAGGAATAAGCGACTTGCGGGAGGCAGCTTCTTCACACGAAGAGGACAACGTTTCTCTGAATGGGGAATGGGAATTTTACTGGGGTCGGCTCTTAGCGCCGGATGATATCCAATCCGGGTCAGATGCTCCGGATTATGTGCAGGTCCCTTCATCATGGAGAGATCAAGTCGTTGATGAACGGCCACTCAATAAGTACGGCTATGGAACGTATCGCGTGCTTATCCAAATTCCGCAAATGGACATCGGGAAAGAGAAAGCGCTGCTTCTGGACCGCATAGGAATGGCTTATGAAGTCTGGATCGACGGGATCAGCTACAGAGGTCTAGGAACGGTTGGAACCGATAAGCTGTCCGAAACTCCCGAGTCTCATTTGAACCTGATATTTTTCCATCCTAAGCAAGAAACGGTAGAGCTGGTCATTCAGGTGTCGAACCACTCCTTTCGGGAAGGAGGGATATTAACCGACATTCTCTATGGAGATGCGGCTTCCATTGTCCAAGCGGCAAGCAAACAGCAGCTGTTTCATGCGTTTATCCTCGGCATTTTGCTGATTACTTCTGCATACTATTTGGTTCTTTACGGAATTCGAAAAACCATCAAATCGAATCTCTATTTAGGGTTGTTTACTCTGGCGGCCTCGGGGAGAGAGGTTTTTACCAGCAATTATCTTGCTTCATTGTTCCTCCCGGGACATCATTGGGCTGCAGCAACCAAAATAGAGTATTTGACAGAGGTGGCCGGGTTCATTTTCCTGATTCTCTTAATTCATGAAATGTATCCAAAAGAAGCCAACAAGAAGCTGGTTCATCTATTTGCAGCGCTCGCTTTGCTTTATTGCTTCTATATAATCTTCGCACCTGCCGCTATGATCACGGAAACCTTGCTGCTGCATGCGGCGTTGTTTGTTATCGCCCTTTTTTATTTTGTTATCTATGTCGGTATCCAAGCTGTCCTGCGCCGAAGAGAAGGGGCTAGGATGAACATGATCGGGATCGTTATCATCATCGCCGCCGTGTGCAATGATACTTTATATTACTTGCAGATTCTGGATACGGTGGAAACGATCAATTACAGCCTTGTGCTTTTTGCTGTCATTCAAGCCATAATCATTTCGTATCGATATTCGCTGTTATCCCAAAAGAACGAAGAGCTGACGCAAGAGATGGTCCGGATCAATCATACACTGGAAGAGAAAGTAACCGAAAGAACGTTGGAGCTGAATCGTAAAAACGCCGAATTGATGGAATTGCAAAAAACCAAAAGCAGATTGCTGTCCCGCGTAGCTCATGACTTGGGCTCCCCCATTGTAGGCATACGAATGAGCCTGCAGTTGTTAAAAGACGGCAGAATCCAAGCGGCCGATCCGTTGTTTACAAATCACATGTTGGAAAAAACAGACTATATCAGCAGACTGAATCGTGACTTGTTCGAATTGTCGAAGCTGGAATCCAAACAATTGGCTTTCCGCAAGACCAAGATTTCAATGAAAGAGCTGATCGAGGAGGTCTGTCTCAAATTCGGAGAAGATTTCAAGAGGAACGGCTGCAAGCTTCAACTGGGCAGGTGTGAAACGACGTTTCAACTTCAGGAAGTGTATGTACACGTTGATAAGCTTCGAATGATGCAAGTGTTTCAAAACCTGCTGGATAACGCTCTTAAGTTTAGCCGGCAAATATCGGATACTGTTACGATCCATGGCTATGTCGATGAGAACAAGAAAAGCCGCGATGGAATGGATCGGCCCCGTATTTGTATAGAAGTGGAAGATAAAGGAAGTGGGATGGCTTCCGGGGAACTGCCGCACATATTTGCTTCGTTCTATAAGTCTGAGGAAAACAACGAGAAAGGGAGCGGCTTGGGTTTGGCAATTTCCAAGGAAATTATCGAACAGCACGGTGGTCAAATAGGCGTTAGCAGCGAATTGGGGAAAGGGAGCACGTTTTACTTCTCTCTGCCCCTGCTGCTGGAAGAAGACGAATCGGAGCTCTAAACAAACTGCGGCGGCCGGGATGCCAGGCCGCTGTTTTTATTGCTTCAGCCTGCTTATCAATTTAATTGCTTCCCGGCGATTGTTCACTTGCATTTTTTCGTAGATGGTCGTCAAATGGTTTCTAACCGTTCCTTCACTGAGAAACAGCCGCTCTGCGATTTCCTTGTTCGTATACCGGTTTTGAAGCAGCTCAATGATCTCCTCTTCTCTTCTTGTGAGCCTCTTTTGCGCAATATAAGCGTAAAATGTCGACTTGGGGGGCGGCGTTTTACTATTCAACAAGTATTTGGACACTTTGGCGGCGATTTCGATAGGCAAGACAAAGCGGCCGTTTACAACATCGCGTATCGTTTGCAGCAAAGTCTGGAAATCGACCGATTTGCCCAAATATCCGTTGGCGCCGTAAGCGAGTCCTTCAATAATGTGTTCTTCATCCTCGAAAGTTGTCAGCAAGATGACCGGCAGCCGAGGATACGCCGACTTTATGATCTTTAAACATTCAATTCCATTCATGACAGGCATTTGGATGTCGAGGAGAACCACATCCGGTTGACTTTCTTCGATGCTTTCGATGCTTTGAACAGCCTCAAGGCCGTTTGCTGCAGATCCGATCACCTTCAAATCCGGCTCGGAGTCAATGACAAGTTGTATTCCGGAGCGAAACATTTCTTCATCGTCCACTACAAATACATTCAGTGGAATCTTCATCGTCGAGAACCCTTTCTTACCGCAGGAACTTATGTAAAGCGGCAAAAAAATCATATCACAGATTTAGCTGATTTTGTAGAAAAGTATGACAAAAAGTCACTTCTTGTCGAATGAAAAGTTTGGTAATTTAATAGGAAAATCCCAAAACGAGAGTGAGGATATGGCTGGCGTAAGGGTCACGGCTTAGTAGATGTTTTTCGGAAAGGTAAAAAAATGATGAAGTTGGGGAGATTAGGGAATGAGACGTAAATTATCAATGGTTTTAATCGCATCAATGTTGTTCTCGCTTCTACCGGTCCTGACCGCACCGACGCAAGCCGCACCGACCGGCGGCGCGCGGGCGGCATTTGGCGGTAATGGGGGAACGGAACTGTTCCTCGGGGGCAACTATATCGAATTAGGGATCAGCAATTGGGGTGATTTCGGCACAGAGGGCAGCAAGCCTTCTAATTTCCGCGGAACGAGCGGCCCCCCGGGCGTCGGGATGAGCGCCGATCATGACGGGTATTCCAACGGTTATGATTTTCCCGTGGATTATTATTTGCCGGGTACTCCGGAAGAGAGATTTGCCGTCGGTTATAAGGTTGGAACCACTACCTCCGCGAACTCGAATTCCGCTGTGATGGGGGCGAAGAATATGCCTACCGTCGTTACGAATAACTCGGACACGGGCAGCGGCCTTCTTAAGGCAACGATCGTATCCACTTGGCTAGGGAAGATGGAAATCACCCAAGTGATCAGCTTTAAAGAAAACGACAAATTTTACCGCAACGATGTAACGATTAAGAATTTGACGGACCAGGCTTGGGACGGAGCCCGCTACATGCGTTCGCTGGATCCGGATAACACAGTGTTCCAAGGCGGTCAATTTGAAACAAACAATACCGTAACACATACGGTCGCAGAAGACGGCATGGCGGTAGTGAAAGCGGAAACCTATGACGATAACGATAAGCTGTATAAAACGTTTGGTTCGAGGGCTCCCATCTTCTTCTACTCCAGCGATCCTGCGGCGAAAGCTTCGGTATTTGGCTTTTCCAATTCTAACCCATATATTGCTGCAGCGTATGATACTCCTGCAGCAAAAGGTGTATTGGTAAATGGAGATATCGGCATTACAATGACATGGGATTCGGGTGCATTGTCGGCGGGCCAGAGCAAGAGCTTTACCTATTACACCAGCTTGGACGAGCGCGATTTCTCGGAAGTAATAGCCGATATCGAGCTCGATGAGGGAGGCAGCGCCGGAGTAGCCGAAGCCGATGCGAATGACGGTACGGTAGCAGGCAATCAAAAAGCGGTCATCAGCGGCGCCGTACTCAAAGAAACGATCGACAAAAATCATGTAAGAGTGAATAACCTGCCGGCCGGGCTTGACTTTGAAGTGACCCGGTTGAGCAGCACCGAGCTTGATATCACTTTTACAGGGGCGGCGGTTCAACATAGCAGCGAGTTTTCGGTGGACAATGCATCGATTACGATTGAGAAAGAGAATTTGGTAGATTTGTCATATGATCTAACGACGGAAACCTTTGAAATTCCTTTCAGGGATCCTGCCGTTGTATATGTGAATGAAGGCGTCGTGACCGAGGCTGTATACGGCAGCGGGAATATTGACGGCACCCTTACGCTTACTTTGCTGAACGGGAAATTCGCCGAGGATATCGCGGATAGCGACGTGTCGGTGAACAATCTCCCGGTGGGCATGGAGCCTACCGTCACTTGGGTGACCTATTCCGAAATTGAAATCGGCTTTACGGGAACGGCTGAAGTATTGGATGACGTCGTCAACGCATCCGTAACCATCGCCGCCGATAAGCTCATTGGCAGCGCTGCGGATGTTACGACCAATACGTTCAAAATCGACTTCCATGATCCGGAACCGTTTTTGATCGTACAGAAGCCTGTCTTATACGAATCAGCCGACAATGACGGAAGCTTCGAAGACGCGATCGTCCTTCAGCTTACGAATGGAACGTTTGGCGACGCAGCTACGGTGGCAAGCAGCGTGTACGGCTACCATTTCCCTGAAGGGCTAAGCATCGGAGATGTAGTAAGGGACAGCGATACCAAGATCACGATCTATATCTCAGGAACTGCCGAAAGCGCTACTGTGACGGACAATGTGTACAACGCTCGTATCGGCATTGATAAAACGGCCATTACGAGCAGCACCCACGGAGCAGATGACGAGGTATCTTCCAATACGTTTTCCATCCTGTTCCGTGACCCGCCTCCGAAGGTGACGGTTGCTCAGGACATCGTTCGCTCCAATGACGACGGGAGCGTCACGGAAGCATTGACCGTCACATTGAAGAACGGAACGTTCAAAGCTGATGTATCCGGCGGCGTGACCGTCAACAACTTGCCCGAGGGCTTGGGGATTTCCGTAGAACGGATCAGTTCCACAGAGCTGCTCATCTCCTTTACCGGAATCGCGACGAAGCAAAACGTTGGATCTAAGTTTGCTTCGGTGACGATTGATCAGAGCATCGTCAACGAAGCGGCTTCATCGATGACTTCCAATTCGTTTGAAATCGACGCTCCACGAGACATAACGTTAGTAAATCTGGATAAGACTGCTTTGTCTTGGGATGTCATTAAGCAGGAAAACACGAATACAGACGAAGTGAAAACGAATCTGAATCTTATGACGGCAGGTAGTTACGACACGGTCATCACCTGGACCTCGTCCAATGGGGACGTCATCGGTACGGACGGTACGGTAAGAAGGCCTTCCTATGAGGAAGGAGATCAACCGGTTGTATTAACCGCAACCATTACGAAGGGCACCGTTACGGAAACGGTCGAATTCTTCGTGATCGTTAAGAAGCTCGTCGAAACGGATGCTCAGAAAGTAAACGAAGCAAAATCCGAATTAACTTGGGATACGATTAGACAAGAAAACGAATTTCACGATAACGTAACGACTGACTTGAATCTCGTCACGGTGGGTAGCTACGGCGTCGCAATCAGCTGGACCTCTTCCAATGAAACTGTGATTGGAACCGACGGAACCGTGAGCTTGCCTGAGATCAATACGGACGTTACGTTGACGGCCACCCTCACTTTAGGCGAGGCGGTTGCCGAAAAAACGTTTGATCTTACCGTCGTTGTCGATTCGGTCGATCCGGTCATTACCTTGAATGGAGAAAGCGCGATTACGCTGGAGAGAGGCAAGCTGTATGTCGAACCGGGCGTACGTGCTTCGGACAATAGAGACGGCGACATTAGCGGCGACGTAAAGGTGATCGGCTTCGTAAATACGGACAGGCCCGGGACATACACTCTGACCTACAGAGTAGAGGACTCTTCCGGAAATGTGACTGAGGTGCAAAGAGTAATCACTGTCGTTGAAGCGGCGGTGGACCCGAATGCAGTCATACCGGCCGAGAACAATGAACGTGTGCCGGATTCCGAAATCTCCGACGCCATTGAAGGCGTGAAGCAGAGTGATACAAAAATAGTAAATATCGTCGTTGACACCGATGTAACGACAGGAACGCCAGTTAGCGTCGTTATCAGCAAAAGGCAAGTGGAAAATTTGAAGCGTCAGGATATCAAGCTGCTGCTGGAGACGGGCAATGCGTCGATTGAAGTGCCGATAAGCGCCGTCAATATGGACTTGCTGCCAAACAACGCAAGATTGGCGCTGGTTATCGAGCAGGTGGATACGGCAGATCCGGAGAATCAAGAGATGGTGGATGCTGTACAAAACGTTAACAGCAGCATGCGGATTTATGACAACAGGATTTTCGATTTCTTCATGAAAATCATAGAAGAAGATGCGGATGGTAACGTTGTTAGCGAGGAACCGATCGAAAACTTCGAATCCGAAGAAGATATTAAGCTACGGATTTTGGTAGGCACGGTTGATGACGACACGAAATTCATGACATTCTATTACAATGTCGGCAAAGGAGAATGGGAATACATCCGGAGCGAGTACAGCGGGAGCTCGGGCTTTGTGACATTGTTGACGAATCACCTAAGCATCTACTCGGTCATGAACTTGACGAAAGCGCAAAAGCAAGAGGAAATGGCCAAAATCTTAAATAAGGAAGGCGTCACCATTCCTGAAGTGTTAAATGTTATTGAAGATCCCGATATGGAATTCGAACAATCGGCAGTCGACTTATATAACACGTTGACGCAGAAACATACGGAAGACGTAGCGCAAAGTCTCATCGACGCCAAGCCGGACAGCGGCTACAACTATGCGAATCTCAGAACTACCTATTCCGATGTTGTGGAGGGGAAAAACGCCGAAATCGCCGGCGATACCGTACAACCGGTCATTACCCTGAAAGGGCCGGCGGAATACATTGTATATCTGAACGCTGCTTATACGGAGCCGGGTGCAACAGCCTCTGATAATCAGGACGGGGACATTACGGGAAGAATCGTGATTCACGGAACGGTGGACACGACTCAAATCGGAGACTATGTGTTGCGTTACACGGTCATTGATTTGAACGGCAATGAGACGGAGGTCGTCAGAACGGTTCGTGTTGTAGAAAGATCGGATGACGATGACTCGGATCATAGTGCACCGAGTAACGGTGGCGGACCGAAGCCGGAGGTCGATGTTGTAAACGATTTGAATCCGGTCGAAGTGGTTGAGGGCCAGGAGGACATCAAGGTTGAACCGATTGACTCGACAGATCTCCAGCCGCAAGTTGCCAACATGAAGCTCATCGGTACGCCTTATAAGGTGGAATCGACAACGACCGGCGGGGTAGGCGAAGGATTGATCCGGATTCAGTACAATCCGGAAGAAGTGATGAATGAGGATCGTCTTGCGGTTTACGTTTATGATGAAGCCCAACAAGCATGGAAGGCTCTGGGCGGCGTCGTGGACAAGGCGAACAACGTGATTACTGTTGAAGTCGAGGCGCCGAGCCGAATCGCTGTAATGGAGTACAACAAAACGTTCAACGACTTGGAAGGCCATTGGTCCAAAGACATTGTCGAAATGCTGGCCTCCAGACAAATCATCGATGGGGACCTGGAAGGAAATTTCAACCCGCATATGGGCATTACGAGGGCTGAAGTCGCTGCATTGATCACCAGAACCCTGCAGCTTCCTACACCGGAACGCGAGACGGGCTTCACGGACATCGGAAAGGATGAATGGTACGCGGATTACATTGCGGCGGCTAGACAAACCGGAATCGTAAAAGGAGTCAGCGAAACGGAATATGAGCCGTCCCGGATTGTGACGCGCCAAGAAATGACAGCTATGATTGTCCGAGCGTACAAATACGTCGAGGATTTGCAAGTATCGGATGACTTTATTGAGCAATCCGAGAAATTTGAGGATACTCAGGAAATCAGTGACTGGGCTGAGGAAGACGTATATGTTGCGAAGTCTCTAGAAATTGTGGAAGGCAGAGACAAGAACAACTTCGCTCCTAAGGCCGATACGTTGAGAGGAGAGGCAGCGGCGCTGATCTACAACCTGCTGAAGGTACTTGGAAAAATGTAAGTCTCAAAGCAAGAAACGGCAAATAGCAGCGTTTCCCGTAAACATCGGGAAACGCTGTTTTTTGCAAAGAATTGCATGCAGAGCTGCACTCCACTCCTCGAAACGGAATGAATGGACGCTGCAGGTTCGGATATTGTATTGGATTAAAATAGTTATGCGCAACGAAATTCATGTATTTGTAATAAAACTGAAATATTTCCGTTATGAGTTTCTAACATTACAGGAGTATAGTTTACGACAAGACCCCCTTTTTGAAATACATTGAACAAGGACCTGATCGGGCAAGCCCGATTCAGGTCCTCTTTTTTTGGTGAATGATATTGGCACTCGCACGTTACAGCTTCACCATTACGCGCTGGCGACGGCGGAAGAAGCACCACTCTGTAAATCCGATTTGCTTTAATTTGTTCCGCACCTCGTCCCATTCGTCGGCGACCCGGTCCGTAACGTGGGCGTCGGAGCCGAACGTCACCGCCACACCGTAATGGAGCGCCATCTCCAAAATTTGCTCGGACGGGTACCAGCCGCCGACGGCTTTCGTTTTGCCCGATGTGTTGATTTCGATCGCGATGCCGGCTTCGCCGATGACCTTCAGCGATTGTTCCACCGCTTCCGTTTGTAAATCCGAGAAGGCGGGGTAGTACGCCTTCATCGCATCCACGTGGCCGAGCACATCGAACATGCCGCTTTTTGCCGAATGGGCGATTTGTCCGTAGTACGTTTCTTTGACAGCAATCTGCTGGGTGCGGTTCAACTTTTTCCAACGGTTCTTATTAAAAATGGATACGCCTTCCGTATGATGGACGGATCCGATAATGTAATCGAACGGATATTTTTCATAGATTCGTCGATACGCCTCGGCATGCTCCGGGAAAAAGTCGGATTCGATGCCAAGCAGCACTTCGATTTTGTCGCTGTATTTCTGTTTCAGCCGAAGCACTTCCTCCACATAAAACGGAAACTCGCTCGCAGCCATCGCAATGTTCGGGAACGGATGGTTGTCGCGATGCCCGAAATAAGGGGAATGGTCTGAGATGCCGATCACGTTCAGCCCTTTGGCGATTGCGGCGTTGATATAATCCTCCACGGTGCCTGCAGCGTGTCCGCACCGTTCGTGATGCGTATGCAGATCGAATTTCATCGCTGCCTCCTCCTCCTTGAGCGGAATATAGGGTTGTGCCTCGGCTAACGCTTATTCTGTCCCGAGAAACTGGGTTTCAGGCATGCCCTTTAGATCGCTGAGAAATTGTCTCATAGCGGAATTCACGTAACGGCCTGTTTTTGTGATAACGCCAACCGGGTGGCTGTAATCGAACTCGTTCACTTGAACCAGCTTCAGCGTCGCGTTGCGGAGCTCCTCCGCTACGCTCATTTTGGAGATGATGGCCGCTCCCATATTCAGCTCGACCATCCGCTTTACTTCCTCGCTGCTCGAAAGCTCCATGACGACAAGCGGGACGATGCCGTGCTTCTCGAACACGCCGTCGGCGAAGCGGCGCCCCGCCGTTTCCGGCGAGAGCATGATTAACGGAACGTTCGTCAACTTTTCGATCGGCAGCCGCGTATAATTAGCCAACGGATGGTCGGGAGCGACGACAAGCTCGAACGAATCATAATACAAAACGGATGTACTAAGGGTCGGCGTTTTTTCGAACAAATACGCGATGCCGACGTCAATGGCACCATTCTCGACGTTCGCCATAATTTGCGAAGATGGCATGGAATGAATGGTGGTATGAATTTGAGGGTGCTGGTCCTGAAAATACGAAAGCACGCGCGGCAAAATTTGAATCGCGATCGAGGTCGTCGTGCCGAGCCGGATGTGCCCTTGCGGCGTCGTGTTCATATCGTTCAGCTTCAGCTTCAGCTCTTCGACGATCGCCAGAATTTGTTCGGCCTGCTCCAGAAAAAGCAGACCCGCATCCGTCAGCGTAACGGGTTGATTGCGGTCCACAAGCACAACGCCGAATTCGTCCTCCAGGCTTTTCATTTGAGCGGAGACCGCAGGCTGCGTTAGATTCAAAAGCTCGCCGGCTTTCCTAAAGCTCATGGTTTTGGATATGGTGATGAGGGTTTCCAGTTGGTTTAAGTTCAACGGCCCGCCTCCTCCCTGCAACTGCAAGCATTGATAGCACATTTATTATAGGGAAATGTATAGGTTCCGGCAACAAAGGACAGTAGGAACCGTTGGCTCTAGATGATAAGATAGCATGAAAGCTGATGGGGAACCGGTGGAGGGGAGTGTGGACATGGACCGAAAAGCGGTTCGGGCGTGGATTCTTTACGATTGGGCCAATTCTGCGTATGTGACCACGATGATGGCGGCCGTTCTGCCGATCTATTTCGTCGGTGTGCCCGGGGCGAAAATCGGAGCGACGGCCGCCGCATCGGTCTGGGCTTATACGCAATCGGCGGCGATGCTTCTGCTGGTCGTCTTGTCGCCGATTCTTGGCGCGGTCGCCGATGTGACGAACCGGAAGGTTCGGATGCTTGCCGCTTTTATGCTCGTGGGAGTAGTTTCCACTGCCTTCTACGCCACAGTCGGCGAAGGGGAGCTTGCCTTGGCGGTCGTCTTAACGATATTGGGCCTTGTCGGTGTGAACGGATCCTTGACGTTCTATGACGCGCTCCTGCCGGATATCGTTCCGAAGGAAAGGCGCGATCGCGTATCCGCGCAAGGATTCGCATACGGCTATCTCGGCGGTGGCGTGCTGCTTGCCGTCAACGTGCTGATGATTCAGCAGCCCGGTTGGTTCGGCATGCCGGACACGGCAGCGGGCACCCGCTTGGCGTTTTTAACGGTGGCGGTTTGGTGGTTCGTATTCAGTTTGCCGCTGCTGCTGCAGGTGAAGGAGCGCCGACCTGCCGCCAAGCTGACGACGGCTCAAGCCGTGACTCATGCGTTCGGGCGATTGTCCTCGACGTTCCGAAAGCTGAAGCATTATCCGGAGCTGGTGAAATATTTGCTCGCGTTCTGGTTTTTCAGCGATGGAATCGGAACGATCATCAAGATGGCGACCGTCTACGGAGCTTCCGTAGGCATTCAAACCTCTCACCTGATTCAAGCCCTGCTCATTACACAATTCGTCGGGCTTCCGAGTTCGCTGGTTTTCGGACGTTTGGCGGAGCGGTTCGGCGCCAAATCGCTCCTTTACGTGTCTCTGGCTGTTTATAGTCTCATTACGGTGTTCGGCTATTTCATGGCCAGCGCCGCTCACTTTTACATCCTCGCTGCGGCGGTCGGACTTGTGCAGGGGGGAAGCCAAGCGCTGGCCCGGTCGATCTTCATCCGTCTCATTCCGGCAGGGCGCTCAGCCGAGTATTTTGGGTTTATGAGCGTATGGGGCAAATTCGCAGGCGTTTTCGGACCTTTCGTGTTCGGGTTCGTGAATCAATGGACGGGGAACGGGAGCTGGGGCATTCTGGCGATTCTCATTTTCTTCCTGGGGGGAATCGGTTTGTTGACGACTGTTAAATTGGATAAGGGCGAAGCGGAAGCCAAGCAAGACCCTGTGACTGTGTCGTAGCAACCGTTTATAGGACACAAGTCTCAACTCCCTTCTATACTTACTGAGAAAAGTCAGTTATAATAGAGGTTATGAATATTTAACTTTGGCAAATGTTTGCAGGAATTCGGAAGGAGAGGCTTATGAAGCAGGAGTATATAAACCCTTTTTTGGAATCCGCTTGCATCGTGATCGAGCAAGTCGCAGGCGTGAAGCCATCCGCCGGAGATCTTGGCATTAAAGAGATCGTCGAACAAGACGGGTATATATGGATCCATATCGGCATGACGGGACAGATGAGCGGCGACATTATGTTCGGGCTCCGCGAAGAAGTCGCGTTGAAGATGGTGTCGGCGATGATGGGCGGCTACGTCTTGGAAGAGCTTGGCGAGATGGGCCACAGCGCGATTTCCGAGCTGGGCAATATGATCAGCGGGAACGCGAGCACGATGCTGTACGATCAAGGGGTGCAGGTAGATATTACGCCTCCTCGCATCATTGCTTCTCAGGATGGGAAAATCGAAGCGAAGCGCGCACTTTCGATTCCGATATCGATGGAAGGCATCGGCGAGCTCGACATTCAAGTATTAATTGCTTAAACGACAAGCCCTCTGGCGTGTCCCGATTGCAAAACGGGCGCAATGGAGGGCTTTTCCAGTGGGGGAGCTATTGCAGGGGAAGGATGGAAGGAACGATGGATCGGGAACGAAAACGGATTGTACTGATTACAGGAGCGTCCAGCGGCATCGGAGCGGCAACGGCGCGAAAGTTCGCGGCAGCCGGTGCGGAGGTAATCCTTGCCGGACGTTCGGTCGAGAAGCTGGAGCGGCTTGCTGCCGAGCTGGCGAACGGATCGAGCGCCGTCTCCTTCGATGTCGGGGACGAGCTGGATGTGAGCAAGGGAGTCCGGACTGTGTTGGAACGGTATGGGCGGATCGATGTGCTGGTGAACAACGCGGGATTCGGCGTCTTCGCCACCGTTGAAGATACCTCGCTTGAGCTTGCGGCCTCGATGATGAACGTCAACTATATGGGCATGCTTCGCTGCACGAAGGCAGTGCTCCCGAGTATGCTGGCCCGGAGGGAGGGCCATATTGTCAATATCGCCTCCATTGCGGGCAAGCTGGCGACGGCGAAGACGGCCGCTTACGCGGCCTCCAAACATGCGGTCGTAGGATTTACGAACGCGCTGCGTCAAGAGCTTGAAGGAACGGGGGTAACCGTTACGGCGGTTCATCCCGGTCCTGTACACACGCCATTCTTCGATACGGCCGATCCGCAAGGAACGTACCTGCAAAATGTAGGGCGGTATATGGTGACGCCGGAGCGGGTTGCGGAGGAAGTGTTTCAAGCGGTGAAGCGCCGGAAGGCGGAGGTTCACGTGCCGGAATGGATGGGCGCCGGCGCTAAGCTTGGGCAGCTGATGCCGGTTTCGTGGATGAACGCCCTCATTGGCAAATTCATCAATCGGAAGTAGCCGAATTCGAGCGGTGCCGTTCGTTGAGCGCCTTCACTTCTTCGAACAGCTTCTTCATCGTCTGCTTCGCTTCGGGATGCGACGCGTTCCAGTGGTTTGTCAGCGCAGGCATTGTCTTGTTCATATGGTTGTACAGCGCCCAAATCTTGATTTTTTGCACGCGCTCGTCGCTTCCGTCGCCGGTCAGGCGTTCCGCGTAGGTGGACAGCAAGGCGTCGAACGCTTCTTGAAAGGTTTTTGAATTGGTCATGGTTGGGGATGCTCCTTGTGAGTTATAGTTAAGAAACATTTTATCGCAGTTGCGGGAGGTTTCAAATATAGATGACAAACGGATTTGAACAATTGGGCCTGTCTTCGAGATGGACGGAAGAGCTGCGCGCAGGCGGGATCAGCGAACCGGCTGCAGTGCAGTCGGTAGCGATTCCCGCCCTGCTGCAAGGAAAGGACGCCGTCATTCGTTCCGGCACCGGGACGGGGAAGACGCTCGCTTATCTGCTTCCCCTCTTAGAGGCGATTCGGCCGGAGGATAAGGCGGTGCAGGCAGTGGTGCTGGCCCCTACGGCAGAGCTTGCCATGCAGATCTATAAAGTTGCTTCCGGCCTTGCGGAGAGAGCTGCGATTCGGGTGCAGCCGCTGATCGGAAACGCCTCGCTGCAGCGGCAGCTGGACAAGCTGAAGCAGCACCCGCAGCTCGTCATCGGCACGCCGGGACGGGTGCTCGAGTGCGTGTCGTTGCGAAAGCTGAAGCTGAACGCTGTGCGGTTCGCCGTCGTCGACGAAGCGGACTACACGTTTACGCTTGGCGAAGGCGGCGAGGCGGAGCGCTTTCTTCAGGCGCTGCCGCCGCAGAAGCAGGTCGTTCTTTGCTCGGCGACGATGCCGGAGGCGGCGAACGCGATCATGCATCGCTGGATGAAGAGCGCTGTGCGGATCGAGCCGGAGGAGCAAGGGGGAGCGGCCATCCCAGCAGCGGTAGAGCACCAATATATGATGATCGAGGAACGCGACAAGATCGACGTCGTTCGGCGCTATGTACGCACCGTTCGTCCCGTCTCCGCGATGTTATTCGTGAACGATACGAGCACGATCGCCGAGGTAGAGGAGAAGCTGAAGTACCACGGATTGAACGTGGGCGCCATTTATGGCGAACAGCCGAAGTTTGAGCGGGCAGACGTCATGCGGCGGTTTCGAGACGGCAAGCTGAAGCTGCTGCTCGCTACCGATGTCGCCGCGCGCGGCCTTGACGCCCCTGAAGTCACGCACGTGATCCATATCGACCCTCCGTACGACGGGGAAAGGTACGTGCACCGGTCCGGACGAACGGGGCGGATGGGCAAGTCCGGAACGTCCGTCCTGCTGCTGCAGCCGAACCGCCGTTTCCTCATCGACAAATTCGGCAAGCAGCTGGGCATTACGTTTAGGGAAGTGAAGCTCGCAGGCGGGGAGGTCGCGGCGGTGCGGGAGCGGTCTGCGCAGCCGAAACAGAGCGACTCCCCCTCATCGGGACAAGCGTCCAGAAGGCCGGCGCAAGCAGAAGGGGCCGCCGGCCGCCGGCTCCCTGCCCAGAGCGAGCCCAAGCGGTCCGCACAGGCTCCTAAGCCTGCCAAGCCCGCTTCTCCTGCCTCTGCCCCGAAGCGGGAGAAGGAGAAGCAGCGGGAACGCGACCGGAAGAACAAGGGCGCACCGAAATGGTTGAAGGCGAAGCGGGAAGAGAAGGCGGGCGGGCCCAATGCCGATTCCGAGCGCCCGTAACCGGAAGATGGGCCGCCTGCTCTCTTCCGTCCTGGCGCTCTCCGCCGTCGTGGCGGCTGCGTTGGGTGCGATTGCGTATATAGCTCCGTCGGAGCCGCTGGATTTGCGGGTGGAGGAGACGCCGTCGCTGCGGGCCAAAGCGGAGCAGATGATTCGAGAACGGCGGCTGACGGCGGAGTTCACCGAACAAGAGATTGAGGCGCTGCTGAAATCAGAGCTGTCGAACCGCCGAATGTTGAACGAATACACGGAGATCATCGGCGCCGCTTTCCGGCTGAACGGGAATGAATTAACGGCCGACACGAACATTCGGCTCTGGAATACGGTTGAGGCCGGCTTGACCCATCGGATCGAGCTTTCTTGGGAGCCTCCTGAGCTTGTCGCCCGTCATGTCTCCTCTGCCGTGAAGGACGTGCAGCTCCCTTCGGGGATTGTTTCGTTCGGCACGTTCCGGATTCCGCTCGCTCTGGGTGAACGGGTGCCGGTAGGGGTGAAGAACGTCGTTTTTGAAGGAAGCGCGATCTTTATCGAGCTGGAGCCGCGCGTGCCGTGGTGAGCCTAGTCAGAAAGCTGAATAGATGCGTGTTGTAATGAATAAGGGGTTGAAATGATGAATGCCGTTATTGTTTTTTTTGTGGTTATGTTAACAGTAGGTTACTTATTTTTCTTGATGTTTTCAAAAAGAGAAACATCGGGTTTAAAATTTATGTTGCTTGGAATAAGTTTGATTTTAGTTGGAGGCATTATCGCAGTTGATGGAAATTCAAACCTAGGAGGATTTGAATACTTTATAGTATTTGCGGGATTGATCTTTTCTATTGTAGGTTTTGGGAAAAACAATTAACTTTAACATAGTCTTTTTTTAAAAAAATTTCTACCCACCCCCACAAATTGTCTCCCCCCCACGAATCATATAAGCAGCTAGGGGCCGCGAGCGGCAACCTGATCCAATTATGGTTATGGGAGCGTGGGGAACTTATGGAACTTCAAATGTGGAAAAAAATGGTAATTGGTGCTATGGCCTTTTCACTCGTAGCAGGCGGCGCATCGTCGGCTTTTGCGAACGGGAAGCCTTCTTGGGCGGGCGGACAAGTTGCGGCCGATTGGGACGATGATGACGACGATGATGATAAAAAGCGAAAGGGTAAAAACAAGGTACACATCAAGCTGAAATTTGACGATGTCGAAGCGGAAGCCGCATGGGCGCTTCGTTACATTGCCGAGTTGTCTGCTCGCGGCGTATTTAATGGATATGAGGACGGTTCGTTCCGCCCGAGCCAAAGCATTAGCCGGATTGAAGCGATTACGGCGGCCGTTCGCTTGATGGGCCTTCGTGACGAAGCGGAATCCAAGGAAGAGATGGGCACGGAGCTCAATTTCCGCGATGCCAAAAAGATCGAGGAGAAATATCCTTGGGCGGTCGGCTATGTGGCGGTGGCAGTTGAGAACGACCTGTTCGTAGAAACCGACAACGAGGTGCAGCCGGATCGTGCCGCTGACCGCTTGTGGGCTACGATGCTGCTTGTGAAGGCGCTTGGATTAGAGGATAAAGCGCGTGAGAAAATGAACACGCAGCTTGACTTTAAAGACGCCAAAGACATTCCTGCCGGAGCGGTCGGTTATGTGGCCGTCGCCGTCGAAAGAGGTTTGATCACGGGTTACGAGAACGACACGTTCCGTCCGAATAAGCCGGTCACACGGGCTGAGCTTGCCGCGCTGCTCGATCGCACGGGAGACCAAATGCCTGACGAAACGGACGACCTGAACGGAAACCTGAGCGGAGTCGTGACGGACATTGACGCTTCGGGCGATGAGCTGACGCTTCGTGTAAACGGGACAACAAAGGTGTACACGGTAGATGAAGATGTCCGCATTATCCGCGACGACGAGCTCGTTGATTTGAATGACCTTGAAGAGGGCGACGTCGTGCTGGCTGTCATTGTTGACGGAAAGATTACGTTCGTGTCCGTTGAGCGCGAGGCCGACGAGAATGACGATGTATACACCGTTGAAGGGAAATACCAAGGACACCGGGTCGACGATGGGGAGCTTGTGCAAATTTCCGTAACGACGAAAGTAAATGGCGACCCGACAACTCGCATTTTCAACGTGGCTGACGATGTCGAAATCATCGGCGGCAGTGCATTCTCTCTTGAAAAAGGCGAAACCGATCTTGAGCTGTTAGTCGTTGACGAAGAGGTTACGGTAATTACGATCGAATAATCGCTTTAGCGAAGCTGAAAGCTCCTTTCCCTGTGCGGAAAGGGGCTTTTTGCGCACGATAGGGGTATAATGGAGAAACAAGCTGAACTATTTTGGAGGGAGAGCATGGAACGGACGGTACTATCCGTGCATGGCTTGACCGGGGGCTACAGCCGAAAAAGGCCGGTACTCAAGGACGTGTCCGTGGAGGTGCGCTGCGGTGAGCTCGTTGGCCTGCTAGGATTGAACGGAGCGGGCAAAAGCACGTTCATGAAGCATGTGATCGGCTTGCTTACGCCGCACGAAGGGAGCGTCGCTGTATTGGGACGCACCTTCGAGCAGTCGGCGGAAAGCTACCGGTCTTCATATACGTTTGTTCCTGAAAGTCCGAGTTTGTATGAGGAACTGACGGTTTGGGAGCATTTGGAGTGGACCGCGCTGGCCTACCGGATGGAGGAAGGGACATTCCGCAGGCGTGCGGAAGCGCTGCTGAAGACGTTCCGGATGGCGGACGAGCGCTCCAAATTTGCGAGGCATTTATCCAAAGGGATGCGCCAGAAGGTGATGATCATGTGCGCGTTTCTTGTCCGCCCGCCACTCTATGTCATTGATGAGCCGTTTCTCGGTTTGGATCCGCTGGCGATCCACGCCCTGCTGGAAGAGATGCGCGCCGAGAAGGAGAACGGTTCGGCACTGGTCGTAAGCTCGCACATCTTGTCGATGCTTGAGACGTATTGCGACCGTTACATTGTCCTGCATCAAGGCCGCATCGTCGCGCAGGGTACGATGGAAGAGGTGATCCGCGCGGCGGGAACATCTCCCGAAGGACGTATCGAGGCGGCTTTCTTCCGGCTTGTAGGAGGCGGCGAACGATGAATTTGGAACGCTTGTGGGCGCAGCGAAGGGAAGCATGGCTGCGAGAAACGCTTCCGAACTGGAAGTATGTCATCGGCAGCGGCCTTGGGCTCGCCTTCGGCGGCGCCGTTCTGGCGATTTTCCATACGTATGCGGGCCAGCTAGCGGCGGTAAAGGCCGGGGGAGCGACGCTCCCGCTTGCGGAAATCGGCGCGGTGCTGCTCTCGCTTGCGATGCTGTGGAATCCGGCGCGAACGTATTTGCGGGATGCGGATATCGTCTTTCTGCTGCCGGTGGAATCCGGCATGAAGGCCTACTTCGCGGGCGCCTGGAAAATCGGGCTCGCGATGTCCTTCGCCGTTTTGCTCGGCCTGCTGGGAGCCGCTTGGCCGTTCTACCGCGCCTTCGGCGGCGGCGGAGTGTCGTTCGTCGCGGCCGCTTCGCTGCTAGCAGGCTGGAAGCTGCTGTTGTATGCAGGCGCCTGGACCGCCCGCCATATTACGGAGCGAGGGCTGAGGCTGCTGTTTCGAACGGTGTCGACGCTCGCGGTATTCCTGACGATCTATGTATGGATGACACGTCCGCCCGACTGGATCGTCGTACTGGGGACGGCTGCGGTATGGGGCAGCTATTCGCTGCAGCTGCGCGCATGCCGTCGCGGCGGAGGGGTGCCATGGGAAGCGCTGATTGAAGCGGAGCGCGCCGTTCAGGTGGCGTATACTCGCTGGTTCAGCTTATTTATCGATTTACCGCACGCGGAAGAAACGTTTCGCTCACGCCCGTATTTCTCCGGGCTGCTTCGGTTGCTCGGCCATCGTCCCGAGCGCGCTTATCACTACTTGTTTTGGCGCAGGCTGCTTCGTTCATCGCTCTGTACAGTCGTCGTTCGGCTCGTCGTTCTTGAAGCGGCGCTCGTCGCGCTGTTCCCGGAAGCGGCCTCCGCTGTCGGGCTGTTCCTGCTTTTCAGCTTCCTGGCCGGCGTTCAGCTTCGAACACTCGCCGCCAAGGACGTCGGCTCGCTGCTGGCCGCAACCGCGCCGATTGCGACGGAGCGCAAGCAGACGGCCGCCGCCGAGGTGCGGCGAATCGCGCATGCGGTCACAGTCGGTGCAATGGCCGTCCCGCTTCTGTTCGTACAGCCCCAATGGGAGGCCGCCGCCGCGGTTGCCGTAGGGCTGGTTATGCCGTTCTGGTTCGCGCGGGTACGGCGTTCCGACCGCAACATAAAACGCCGGGCAGCGCATTGATGCGCCGTCCGGCGTTTTTCGAGAGAAGTTTTTCTTATTTTACTGCGATCTGCTCGAGCTCCTTCACGCCTTGATAAATAAGATCGAATATCCGCTCAATATCGCCTTCCTCAAGGCAGGAGAACGCTACCCGCAGGTCGGTATCGCCGAGCGCGATGGTGCCTACCCCGTGGTGCTCCAAAATGTGCTTGCGGAGCGCCTCCGCCGGCACCGTCTTCAGCTTCAAGCACATGAAGTAGCCGGAGTTGAACGGGTAATATTCCCAGGCGTCTTCAAACTTGCCGCCGTCAAGCACCTGCTTCACGCGGTTCGCCCGCGACTTCAAGATGCCGACCTTCTCGTCGCGCTGCTTCTCGAAGTCGGGATGCTCCAGCGCTCGCAGGACGAATGTCTGCGAAGGATGCGAGCCGCTGGAGAACGCGCCGCGAATGGTGCCGAGCGTCTTCTGCTCCAGCACGTCGTTCGCCTCGGCCGACTCGCTGCCGAACGTAATGAAGCCTACGCGGAAGCCCCAGACGAACTCCTCCTTCGTCGCGCCGTCTACCTTGACAGGCAGCACCAACGGGTGGAGGCCGATCAGCTTGCCGAACAGCGATTCGCGGACGGAATCTTCAAAGAAGAGCCCGAAATACGCATCGTCCGTTACGACGGCCTGCTTGACGCCTGCCTCGGCTCCGGCTTTCACTGCGGCGATGATGTCGTTCGCTTCCGCTTCCGTCGGAGTGTAGCCCGTCGGGTTGTTCGGGAAGTTGAGCACGACGATCGCTTTTCCCTTCGAAGCTTGAGCGACGATGGCTTCCTGCAGCCCGGCTGCATTGAATTTTCCTGCATCATTGTAGAGCGGATACGTCACGATGTTGGCGCCTCGCCGAACGCCGAACGTCAGCTCGTAGTTTTCCCAATTTTTGTCCGGCATAATGACCGCATCGCCTTCGTCGGCAAACAGGTCGGCGGCGATGCTCAAGCCGTGGGTAAGCGCATTGGTGACGATTGGATCGCCGAAAGTGCGCCCCTGCAGAGAAGGGTTTTCTTTGAGCATTTTGGCCCGCCAAGCTTTGCGCAGCTCCGGCTTTCCTTGCGGCGGGGCGTAAGGGTACAAATCATTCGGAGAATAAGCAGACAGCGTTTCTTGAATGACACCCAAATGCATCGGACCGTTTCCTTCCGTCGCAATGCCGATGGTGGCGTTGAAGGTGTGCGCCTTGCTTTTCGCTTCCGCCGATTGGTTCAGGATGCCGATCTTGGGGAAATACATCGCTTTGCCAAGACGCGATAGTAAAGCATAGGCGGTGGCGCCGTGTTGGCGCAGCCGTTCATTCAATTGTTCCGCTTGAGGGTTCATGGTAAGGATTCATCCTTCCGATTCCATTTTGGTGTATTATAACATTTTGATTTATTCAGAGTCATCTGCTGGCAGCGGAAGCCACAGACGTTCTCGTCGAACCTTGCGCGTCCGTCTGCTCTTCCCCCTCCTATACGGCATATCCCTCGGGCATGCGTCCTTTATCTGCCGTATGCTCCGATTCGTTCGCCCATCAGGAGCGCGCTGCCCGGCTGCAGCGATTCGTCCGGAACGAAGCCGCCCTTCTCCATCAGCAGCACGACGGTGGAGCCGAATTCGAAATAGGCAAGCTCCTCGCCTTTCCCGATTTCGCTCGGCGGCCGATCGTCGTCCGCCGTAAATTGAATGGAACCGACGTTCATTGCGCCGACCTTGACGAGCGCCAGCAGCCCGTGTTCATGCTGGATATAGGTGATGAGCCGAGCGTTGCGCGACAGCACCTTCGGCATCAGCCGCATGCCGCGATCGTTCACGGGATATACGGCGCCCGGTACGCGGTCGAACTCGATCACGGTACCTTCCACCGGGGAATGGATCCGGTGGTAGTTGGAGGGACTTAAATAGATCACCGCCGCGAAGCCCCCGTTGTATCTGACGGCATGCGGCGAATCGGCAAGCAGCTCGCTTACGCTGTAGGTTTGCCCCTTTACAATAAACATCTGCTCGGCAGTAATCGTCCCGGCGTAAACGACCGTACCGTCGACCGGACTGACAACGGTGTCGTCTGCCTCGTCAATGATTCTGGCTCCGCTTTTCAGACGTCGGGTGAAAAATTCATTAAGCGTTGCATACTGCCCGATCGGCAGCTCCGCTTCTTCCTGCGGGATGCGGTACAGAGCGGCGAACTTCGGAATCAGGCGCCGGCTGATCGGCGATTTGGCGAACGCTCCCGTCAATCGGGCTAAGCCCGGCCGGGAGGATAGTTCCGTAAAGATCCGAAACATGGAGTCCCACATGGTTGTATAGCTCCCTATGTATACGTTCTTGGTTTTTTAAACTCTCCGCACGTTAAACAGGTCGCAGGGTTGACGTTAACGGGATACGACGAGCCCGACCATTTGGTGCAATTGACCGGCGTCTTGCTCTGGAGTTCATTCGATATCCCCGTGCAGTACGGGCAGGCGGAAATCAATTCGGCAGTTAATAGAAGCATCCGCCGCTTTAGCATTGAAACCTCATCCATCGGAACCACACCTTCATCACCAGTAGCATACAGCATGTATTATACAAAACCCGACGACCTTTTCATACTCCAAAATCTAGCTCCCAAAATTCGCAAATAGTCCGGTATCCCAAGACAAGTACCGTGCCTTTAAGAAATGCGCCTTCATACATTGGAAAAAAGACGCTAGGAGAAAATGCGATATTTTTCACAGGTGGGAGGTAGTCGAATTGAAGGGATTGATTTTATGCGGCGGCAAAGGTTCTCGTTTGCGTCCCCATACGTTTTCTAGACCCAAGCATCTTTTGCCATTAATGAATAAACCGGTTCTCTTTTACGGAATCGAATCGATGATTGAAGCGGGCATTACGGAAATTGCCGTCGTTGTTCCCCCCGTTTATCGGAGTGTATTCAGCGAAGCGCTGCAGGGAGGCGAGCCCTGGAACATTGACGTTTCGCTCATTGAACAGCCGGAACCGAGAGGGCTGGCGGACGCGGTGCGGGTGGCGGAAAGCTTCGTTTGCAGCGATGATTTCCTATTATATTTAGGCGATAACGTCATCGACGGGCCGCTGCGGCCGCTCGTCCGTAAATTTCGAAACGAGTCGTTGGACGGATTAGTGTCGGTAAGCCCCGTGGACGCGCCCGAGCAGTTCGGCGTCGTCGAGCTCAACGGCGAATCGATTGTCCGAGTGGTGGAAAAGCCGAAGCATCCGCCAAGCAATTTGGGGATCAACGGCGTCTATTTATTCCGTCCGTCCATCTTTGAAGCGATCGCCTCTATCAGGCCTTCCGACAGAGGAGAGTATGAGATTACGGATGCGATTCAGCAGATGATCGACGACCGATATAGGCTTGGCATTTTCCGTTCTCCGTATTGGTGGAAAGACACGGGCCAGCCGAAAGACTTCATTATGTGCAATCGGTATTTTCTACAGAAAATCGAGGGAATTCACCTGGAAGGGTCAATCGACCTCCATTCCACGGTATCCAGCCCCGTTATCATCGGTGAAAATGCAAAGATTACGAACAGCATCATCCGCGGACCAGCGATCATTGGAGCAAATGCGGTGATCGAAAATTCATACATCGGGCCTTATTCCTCCATCGCCGATCATGTGACGATCTCGAACTGTGAGCTCGAGAACAGCATCGTGATGGAAAATTCGGTGCTGGACAGCGTTCCCCAACGATTGGACGAGAGCATTATCGGCGCGGAAGCAAGGCTGTTCGGCACGCCGCAGCACCCTCGAACGGTACGGCTTTGGATCGGGGACAATTCGCAGCTTTCATTCCCCCGCTGACGGGTGGTTTTCGTGCAAAGGGCCATCCCTGCGTCACACAAATGACGCGGGGAGGTCCTTTTTGGCGCGGCTCATTTTTCTAAAATAAGTCAGAACAAATAAGCCCTAATTTGTAATTATTTCAGCTTAAATGAAGGGAAAAATCGCTTCATTCAGTCAAATAATCACAAAATTTGGGCCTAAATTAAAATTCAAGAACCTTTGGGCTTATTGTCCCGGAAGTTGCTTCTCCGAGAGCAATTCGTCGTAATAATCCTTCTGCTTTTCGAGCTGCCGGTTCATGTTGAAGTGGGTTTCAATTTTGTTTCGGGCTTGCCGGCCCAAGCCTTCCCACGTCCCCGGATGGTCTGCAAGCCAACCCATCGCCTTCGCCAGCTTTGCAACCGATTTTTCGGGTACGAGCAGGCCGGATACCTTGTGGTCGACAAGCTCCGGAATTCCCGCGTGGTTCGTCGCGATGACAGGCATCCCCGTAGCCATCGCTTCCTTCAGCGTGTTCGGTATACCCTCTTGGTTGCCGCTCCGGTCGGTGCAGCTCGGAGCGCAAAAAATATGGGAGCCGTGATATTTATCGTGAATGCTCCGGTAGTCAACCCATGGAATGAGCTGTACGCTTGACCCGAGTTTGAGCCGCTTGATCAGCTTTCGGTATTCCTTCTCGCAGGGCCCTTGGCCAATGAGCGTTAATTTTACCTTCTTTTTTCGCTTCTTCACCTTGGCAAACGCTTGGATGAGCTCGGAAAATCCCTTTTTCTCCACGAACCGTCCGATCGCCAGAAAGCGGACTTTTTTCTCGGGCATCAGCTTCCTCGGACGGCACTTGAAGCGGTGTACGTCCACGCCTCCGTACAAGACGCGGATTTTGTGCTCCGGGCATCCGAGCTTTATTATTTTCTGCTTTAAATGGTTGCACACGGGGAAGAAGCGGTCGGCGGTTTGGAACAGCTGCTTCAAGGCGGCGAGATTTTCCTTCTTCTTTTTCGGATAAGCCGTCGCATCATTGCCGCGGAAGCTGACAAACAGCGGAATCCCGTGCTGCTCCTTCAGAAACAGAAACTTGGCTCCAAGCGTGCCGTGGTGAACATGAGCCGCTTTCACGTTGTATCGGTCTAAAAGGGACGGGTCCGTCCTGATGGCTTTTAACGTGAGCGCCGATTTGAAAGGAGAGCCTGTTCGGCGCTGTCTCGACCCTGTCGTCACCGCGATGCCGCGGTAGCCCTCCACCTTGGAAATTTGCGGGGTGACATGGCCGTCCTCCAACGAATACTTATGATGAAGAACAGCGGGTTTGTTATTTTTCACTAGCGCTTCCTCCTCTTTTTGACGGCGCGGATCACGTGTTTCGAGAAATGAACGAGGCGCCTCGCATTGTACTTTCTTTTAAGCCGACGGACGGTTTTTTTATCCCACCGGTATAAGATGTACGCATTTTTTCGGATTTCCAGATGCCGCTTCCGCGACGGCAGCTGCCTTCTCCAGTGCCGGCGGTACAGCGCTAACGGTTTTTTCTGGCAGCAGCCGGGGAAGAGGGAAGCAAGGCGGAGCCACATATCCCAATCCTGCGAATACCGGTATTTTGCATTGAAGAGACCGACCTGATCGAAACAGCTTCGGTGGATGACGGCTGTGGAGGTTCGGATCATAAACTTGCGTCCGTATAAATAAGCTCGAAACTGGTTTAAATTCGTGAAGCTCCTGCCGTCCGTCACCCGCTTCGTCTTCCTGCCGCGCCGTTTCTGGTAATACCAGCTGTATAAAAACCGGCAGGAGGGATGAGCCTCCAAGTACGCTTTGTTATGTTCCAGCTTGGAGGGGAGAAACCGGTCGTCCGAATCCAAGAAGGCGATATATTTTCCTTTGGCCAGCCGAATGCCCGTGTTTCTCGCTTCCGAAGGCCCTTTGTTTTTTTGTCTCACATACCGGACCTGCTCGCCGAACGACCGCACGATCTTTGCGGTTCGATCCTTCGAACCGTCATCGACGACGATCAGCTCATAATCGCCGCACGTTTGCCTCAGCACGCTGCGAATCGCTTTGCCGATATACCGTTCGCGGTTATAGGTCGGAATAATGACGCTGAAGAAAGGTTGTTCGCGCCGTTCGAACTCTTTCCGCTCATGAGCGAGGATCACTTGATCGAAAAGACGCTCCAGCTTTTCTGTTTGAACGTGCCGGTTGAACTCTGCTTCAATTTTCATTCGGGCATGAAGGCCAAGCGAGCGCCACGTGTCAGGCCTCTGGAGCAGCCATTTTAATGCTTGCGCAAGTCCCGATACGTCCCTCTCTTCGACGAGATGGCCCGTCACGCCGTCCTCGATCAATTCGGGAATTCCCGCGTGGCGCGTGGACACGACGGGCAGGCCGCACGCCATCGCTTCTTTGATCGCGTTCGGAATGCCTTCTTGGTTCCCGGTTCTGTCTTTCCTGCTCGGAAGGCAAAAGATATGCGCCTTTCCCAGCTCCTTCGCCACTTCATGGTGGGAAAGAGCTCCTTTAAACTCCACGAGCCGTTTCAGGCCAAGGCTTCGCCTTAAACGGAGAAGCCTATTCCGGAGCCTCCCTTCCCCGACGAGCACAAGCCGGGTTTGCGGGAATGCGCGCTGCACCTGCTTAAATGCCCGAAGCAGCGTCTCCGCCCCCTTTTTCTCCACTAGCCTTCCGACATAAATGATCCGCACCGGTTCGTTCGCCGGCATCACCCGTTCCTTATAAGGAAATTGAGCGAGATCGATCCCGCTGTAGTGAACGACGACCTTCTCCTCCGGGCAGCCGTGCTTGACGAGCTCGTCTTTCATGGCCTTGCACGGAACCGTAAAACAGTCCCCTACCGCGAATAGGCGCTTCAGCCGGCTCCGATACCGCCGCATCCTCGCGGTTCCGGGTGAATCGCAGCCGTGGAACGAAGTGATCATCGGCACCCTCCATGTTTCCTTCAGGTTCATCGTTCGGATCCCCGACGTTCCGAACCGGGCATGAATGAGCTGTATCTTCCGATCCTGCAGCATTCTCTTCAGCCGCCCCAGCCGGGGGTCCACCATCACGTGCCGATGCGGAAACGCTCCGCGGTTGCTTCTTTTTTCGCAAAACACATATGGGATGTACCGTTTCAGCTCCCGGGTTTCGCCGTAGATAAACGTTTCGCTGATCGGCAAAAACACGGAACGAATCACTGCGACGCGGTTCAGAAAGATCCCTCCGTTCCTGATTATCGGTCTATCTCTGTAACGTATGTCGTAGGGGACATGAATGTATAGACAGCCGTTGAGGTCCGGACCATTTTGGAAAAAAGGTCTCTTTGCCCACGCTTTTTAGACGACTATGCATAGGTTGATAGGAAGAACGGGCAAGGAGGAAGGGGTTGGGGGGGTGGAGCGGCTGCAGCAATCGGTAGAACGTGAGTACGGAATCGAAATCAAAGGCTGGAAGGTCATTAAGAAGAAAAGGAAGTCAAGCCACGTCGTTCGAGTGGATGCTGCCGATGGAAAAACCTTTGCGCTTAAAAGTCTGTATCTCAAGCCTGAGCGGCAGCGCTTCATTGCTCAATCGGAGAAGCTGCTGGCTCAGAGAGGGGTGAAGCTGGCCCGTCCGGTTCCGACTCTTCAAGAAGAGCTGTTCATGATGTACGGAAGCATCCCTTACGTAATGTACGAATGGATTGCAGGTGAAGGCGTTCAGCTGCGGGGGCCGAACGATTTGAAGGCTGTTGTCAAGGCCATGGCGCTGTTTCATAAAGCTTCCGGTCATCTTGACTACGGCCCCGAAGTGAAGCTGTATTCCCACCCGGATTGGGAGAAGGAATACAAGCAGCGCATTTCGTCGATGCAGCGTTGGCTGAAGGCCCACCATGCATCGAGCTCCAAAAAGCACCGGGCGATCGTTCGGCATCTTCCTTTCTTTATCCGATATGGCAAAAAAGCGCTCAAAGCATTAAAGAAGAGCCCTTATCAGGCTTATAGAAACAGGGCGCCGCGAGAACAAACGTTGGTGCACGGAGATTTGCATCACAAAAATGTCATTGCGCATCCGAAGGGATTCACGCTCTTCGATTTTGAGGATGTTCGTTTCGATCTCCCCTCTAAAGATTTGCTGCGGACATACAGTATGTACACAAAGAATCATCCGTTCGTCGGATCAACGTTCCGGAGCATGCTGAAGACGTACGAACGCTACCATCCCCTCTCCTTTGAAGTGAAGCGGATCGTTTCTATCGACATGCTGTTTCCCCATATCTTCGAACGGATGCTCCGGAAGAAGAAATATGCCGACATGGACGGGAGAGAGCTGAAATCGGCGATCGACAGTGAACGAAAGAAAGCGAATTATGTGTACCGCCGCTTGGTTGCATCTAATGGTACCGGAAACGGGAGGGGCTGATTTTGAAAAAAATTGCGTTTGTCCGGCTGCGTTACCTTCCACCCTCGGAAACATTCATCTACGGTGAATTAAAAAATATTAAAGCCTTTAAACCGGTTGTATTTACGCGCAAAAGGATGAACCTTGGGCGCTTTCCGTTTGGACGCATTAAACGGCTGCCCCGCAGGACCAAAAACATCGTCCGGGCGTTCAAGAAACGGCGAATCCGGCTCATTCACGCCAGATTCGGCAATGCGGGCGTCAGTCTGCTCAAAGCAAAGCGGCGCTCCCGTCTTCCGATGCTCACCTCGTTCCACGGCTTTGACGTTCCGTCGAAACGAAACAGGCGCAAAAGAACGTACCATCGGAAGCTGCGGACGCTGTTCCGGGTCGGCGAGAAATTTACTGTTCCATCCCGGGAAATGAAACGCGCGCTCGTTCGTTGGGGCTGTCCCCAGTACAAAATAAAAATTATGTACAGCGGGATCGATCTGAGCAAGTTTCCGTATACGGAGCGGGATAACCCGATAAACAAAATAACGATCATTTCGGTCGGACGGCTGCACAAGAAGAAAGGATTTCGTTATTTGCTGAAAGCATTCAAAAAGGTGCACGTCCGCTATCCTTCCGCTCGGTTGGTTATTGTCGGCGACGGCGACGAGCGCAGAACGTTAAAGCGCCTCATTCGAAGGCTGAAGCTGAAAAGGCACGTGCAGCTGAAAGGGCTGGTGCGGCACAGCCAATTGGCGGGCTTGCTGCGCGAGGCGGACATTTTTTGCCTGCCCAGCATGACGACGAAGGACGGCAACCGAGAAGGCATTCCGAATGCGATTAAAGAAGCGATGGCAACGGGATTGCCCATCGTCTCTACACGCCACGGGGGCATCCCAGAGCTTGTCAGCGACGGTGTGGAAGGACTGCTGGTCCCTGAGAAAAGCGTGAAAAGGTTAGTGGATCGCATCCATTATTTAATTGAGCATCCCGCAGTGCGGCAGGAGATGGGGAAGAAAGGGCGAGAGAAGGTGGAGCTTCATTTCGACGCGTCTAAGCAGGTTAGAAGATTGGAAGGCATTTATCGCGAACTGCTCGGAAGGAGGCGGAGATGATGGGTGTGGTCGGAATGGCGGTAGGCGAAATCGAAGATGCGAGAGCGAAGGAGAAGTCGGCCTCCGATGCTTCTCTAGTAACCGTGGTGATCCCGACGTACAACCGGGCGAAGTTTATTCATCGTGGCATTCGAAGCGTATTGAAGCAGACGACCGACCGGTGGAAGCTGCTGATTATAGACGACGGTTCGAAAGACAAAACGAAGCGGGTGGTAGGAAGGTACTTGCGCGACCCGCGCATTCGTTACGTAAGGCTGCGTAAAAACAAAGGCGTGTCTCATGCGTTGAAATATGCGCTGAAGCTGGTGGACACGAAATATTTTTCCCAGCTGGACGCGGATGACTGGTACGAGAAGAATACGCTCGAGAAGTGCCTGCGCAAGATGGAGAAATCGAGCGGCCGGTTTGCGCTCGTCTACGGGCACGAGAAACTTTGGGAAGCGAGAAAAGGCGGCGGAGTGAAATACAAAGGGAAGAAGAAAAAACGCCGCGTCCGCGGCAAATACGATTTCATTACGTTCCACCGGATGATTTATCCGCGCTTCTATCGGACGAAGGCGCTCCGGAAGGTGGGGGGCTGGTCGACAAGGGTACCCCAGGGAGGGCGATACGCCGAAGACCGGCAGATTTTGCTCAAGCTCGCGGGACGCTACAAATTTAAGAGGATCAATAAAGTGCTCTATAACCGCTTAAAGCATAAGAGAAACAACTCGAGAACATCCAACCGGAAAAAGTACGCGAAAGTGACCAGGTATCTGTACAAAAAAGCATTGAAACGGTGGGGCAACAAATATAAACCGATCTTTATATGGAAGCATGGAAGATTGAAAGTAGGCCGATTGATTCGAAGGAAAGAGTAGAGAAGAGCGAGGGAGCGCAAGTGGAGGAAAAGGATCGCAAGAGGTGGTTGACGACACTCGAGGTGATTGGCCGAGTCAAGGAAGCGATCGAGGAGAACAAACCGCTTTCGATCGTCCGCGTCGGAGACGGGGAAAACTTGGTCCTGGCCCAATATAAGGTGTGGCCGATCGGCAAAGTGCTGTCCACCCGCTGGGCGATGCTGTCGCAAACAACCAATTGGAAGGGTGTTCGACTGCCGAGCGTTCGGGTGCGCGACCGGATGATCAAGGCGCTTCACAAAGCCGACATCGTCGGCATTCCCTACGATAACGACAACGAAATCTTAGCAGATCAGTCGCATTTGCGTCCTTTGACGGACGCTTGTTTTAAAAAATACAAGATTCGTCCGAAGATGCTGTGCCATACGTTTGTCAATCGCCACATCGTAGAGCACCGGGAGTTTTGGGAAATGCTACGAGGCAAGCGTGTCGCCGTTATTTCGAGGTGGGGCGGGAAATTCAAGAAATTAATAGGCAAAAAATACGGCGATTTCGACATTGAGTTTGTCAAGGCGATTCGAATTGACCGTTACGATGATATCAATAAGGTGCTCGGGAAGATGAAATCGGTCAAGTGCGATATCGTCTTTATCTCCGCAGGCGTCAATGCCGTCATTTTGGCTCAAAGGCTGGCGGAAAAGCAGGGACGTGTGGCGATCGACTTCGGAAAATCCGCCGTATTTATGGTGAAGGGCAATCGGAAGGTAAAGCCTTGGAAGCCGAAAAATCGAGAAAAGCTTGAAAGGGAACTTGAAAAAAAACTTGACAAACAGCTTGAACGGAAGTCGGAGGAGCAGCCGGAGAAGCAGGACGAAAGGAGAGAGCTGGCTTGAGGGTTACCGTCATCGGTTCCGGATATGTAGGTACAACGACAGCGCTCGTATTGGCCCAGCTCGGCCATGCGGTCATCGGCTACGACGTGGACGCGAACAAAGTGGCAAAACTGAACAACGGCTTGCTTCCGTTCACGGAGCCGGGCCTGGACCAGCTGCTTTGCAAGCTGCTGACCGAAAAGCGAATCGTGTTCACATCGAACAGCCGAACCGCAATTGCGGAAAGCGAAATATTGGTGATTTCCGTCGGCACCCCTCCCACGCCGAGCGGAAACGCCGATTTAACGTATATCGAGCAGGTGATCGACGCGATTGCCGCCCATATTAATGAGCCTAAAGTTGTAGTCACCAAAAGCACGGTCCCGATCGGCACGAACCGGTGGATGAAGCGGGAGTTGACGCGAAAAATCAATGTGGCCAAAACCCCGGTAGAGGTCGTCTCAAACCCGGAATTTCTGCGTGAGGGTGAAGCGCTGTACGATTCGCTTCATCCGTCCCGTACGGTTGTGGGCGGGGACAACGAAGCGGCGTTGGAAAAGGTGAAGCAGCTGTACGCTCCGCTCGATACGAAATATTTTACCTGCAATTTCGAAACGTCGGAAATGATCAAGTACGCTTCGAACGGATTTTTGGCGGCGAAAATTTCATTCATTAATGAGATGGCGCGATTGGCCGAAGCGGTCGGCGCGGACATTCTTGGCGTCGCGGCCGGGATGGGGATGGACCCGCGTATTTCGCCGCACCACCTGTATGCAGGCATTGGGTACGGGGGCTCTTGCTTTCCGAAGGATGTCGATGAGCTGCTCCATTTGGGCAGGCAAAAGCAGGTGGATCTAAGCCTTCTTCAGCAGGCGAAGCGCGTTAACGATTCGCAAATCGATTGGTTTGTGCAGCGTATCGAATTGCTGCTTCCGCTGCAAGCGAAGCGGGTGCTTGTGCTCGGGGTCGCCTTTAAGGAGGACACCGACGATCAGCGGGAGTCTCCCGGCATCCGGCTGATGGAGCGATTACTGGAAAGGGGAGTCGCCGAAATCCGCATCATGGATCCGACCGTTTCGTTTTTGGAGCAAATCCGTTGGAATCGGCACATTCATGAGAAGGAAAAACAGCGGCTGCATGTTGTTACCGATTTCGAAAACGCCGCAGACGGAATCGATGCGGCCGTGCTGACAACCCCCTGGAAGGAGTTCAGAAATTATCCTTGGAACCGTTGGGCGAAGCAAGCGAAGTCACCTTTTTTATTCGATGGAAGGAACTTTCTAAACCCGGAAGAAATGCGCGGCAAAGGCTGGCACTATGTCGGGATTGCTAGGGGGGAGTCGAGTTGAACATCGTCGTTACCGGAGCGGCCGGGTTTATCGGCTCACATTTGAGTGAAGAACTGCTGCGGCAGGGACACCTCGTGACGGGTATCGATCATGCGGACCAACGCTCGGCGTCCTTCATGAAACGTGATAACGTAAAAAACGTCATCGGTCACCCTCGGTTTCAATGGCGGGAGATCGATTTGATCGATGCCGACTTGGAGCGCCTAATCGAAGGGGCCGAGGTTGTGTTCCACCTTGCCGGGCTGGCGGGGGTGCGCAACAGCTGGGGGGCTTCATTCCGCGATTATTTGCGGGCCAATGTGCTGCTTACCCAGCGCCTCCTGGAAGCGTGCAAAAAATCAGCCAGTTTGAAGAAGTTGGTTTATGCCTCGTCTTCTTCCGTCTATGGAGGCGGTGCAGGTCAATACAGCTCGGAAACGTCGGCCACGAGGCCGATCTCTCCCTACGGGCTGACAAAGCTTGCCGGGGAGCAGCTGTGCCACGTGTACTTCAACCAGTTCGGGGTGCCTTATACGGCGCTGCGGTACTTTACTGTCTACGGTCCCAGGCAGCGTCCGGATATGGGCTTTCATCGGTTCATGAAGGCGGCCTTTCTCAATGAAACGATTACGATCTACGGAAATGGGGAGCAAACCCGCGATTTCACGTATGTCAGCGATTTGGTTGCGGCGAATATTCGAGCGATGCATTACGGCAAGCATGGAACGGTATTCAACGTCGGCGGAGTGGAGACGGCATCGGTGAACGAGATCGTCGAGAAAATTCGAATGCTCGCCGGCAAGGAGCTTCGGCACGAGTACGCGGCCGAACAGCCGGGTGATCCGTTCTCGACGCGGGCGGATGTTTCCCTCGCCCGGGCGGAGCTCGGTTATAAGCCGGTCGTTTCCCTCGACGAAGGGTTGGCGGCGCAGTGGAAATATATATGTGAGCTGTACGGAAGCAAGATGTCCCAGACTTCAGGATCGGAGGCTAAACAATGATCGGAATTTTGTTTGCCCGACCGATGCTTTACCGCTTAATGAGAGGAAAGCGCAGCTTTGAAAGGCCCGCTTTTTATATGGAAGCGGCCCAAGACGCAGGGGAAGAGGTCGTATTTTTTACCCTTAAGGATATTGATTGGAAAACGGGGACTGTCCGGGCTTGGAACGGCAGAAACGGTGTTCTGAGGAAAAAACCGATTCCCCCCGTCATCGTCAACCGGACGAGGACGCTTCGCAGGAGGGCTAAGCAGTCGATTCGAAGGCTAAAGCGGATGGGGAAAATTGTGTTCAACGAGCGCAACGTCGTTTCTAAGCTGACCGTCCATCACATTTTGGCTAAAGACCGCGAGCTGCTCCCGCATCTTCCCGAGACGGAGGCGGTGTCGAGACACTCGGTGGAACAGCTGTTGGAGCATAACGGCTGTCTGTTTTTGAAGCCGAACACGGCTTCGGTCGGGAATGGAATTATTCGGCTTCGAAAAAAGAAAGAAGCTGCGGTAGCCGAAATCAACGTTCTAGGTAAAACCCAAAAACGAAAAATGAAAATCCGGCAAATCGTGAATATCGTGAAGGGGCGGAAACGACAATATTTGGTGCAGCAGGGCATCTCCTTAATGAAGTACGAAGGAAACCCGGTAGACTTTCGTGTGTCGCTGCAGAAGAACGGCAAAGGCCGATGGCAGCTGACCGGCATAGTCGGGAAGATCGCGAAAAAGAAATCGATCGTTACCAATCTTCACTGCGGGGGCAAATCGCAGAAGGCTGCCGTTTTATTCGAGCATTGGGGCTGGGATGCCGCCAAAATATATAAAAAGGCCGAAAAGCTTGGTGTGCGGATCGCCAAGACGCTTGAAAAGGAGCTGCCTCACATTGCCGACTTAGGTCTCGACATCGCGTTTGACGAACATCAGCATCCTTGGTTTATTGAAGCGAATTTCCGGGATTTGCGCATTACGTTCCGGAATGCGGGCGAACGGGAAATGTGGCGCGCCACATTTGCCAATCCGGTGGCTTACGCTGCTTATTTAAACAAATCCGCCGCGCATGCCGAAAGCGTCGCCGATACGGCAGAGGTGCCGGTAAGCCTGCCGACGGGCGGAAACGTCGCTCGCGGCTCAAGGAGGACCGAGTCCGATGGAAAAGCATATTAAAAAGACACTGGATGGAATGGCCAAATCGCAGGAAGAGCTGGCTCGGACGCTTAAAGCGGAAAAAGACATCGTCGCCCGAATGGCCTACTTGATTCGATCGATTTCGGTACGAAATCTGCCGCAAAGCGAGGGGGACCCTTATACGGAAGCGGCTCGCTCCGTTGCGAAGCAAGTATCGTCTTACCTGCACTCGCTTGGTGACTTGGAGCACGCTTTGGCCGATCATGTCAAAGCTGCCATTAAGGAGCTTCGCATCGCGGAGAACGAATAGACGAAAAGCGGAAAGGATGAGCAAGCGATGTCTAACACGAAAGCGGGTATGCGGATTTTAGCTGCCTCGGCAAATATACAGCACAGCGTAGCCGGCATCCTTGAAGCGAAGGCGGATGAGATGGAATCGCTCCGGGATTGGCTGCTGCACTATCTGCAGTACACCGAGTTTGGGGACGCCCAGCAGCTTGTGAGCCAAACGTGCGAATTTCACGAACATCTGCTGGAGGCGCTTGTCGGGATCACGAAGATTGAGCAGGGGCTGGCGCTCCATCTTGAGGAGCTGCTTGCGGAGGAGGAAGGGGCCGGGGGAGCTCTTGACGATTGGATGGGAGGTCCGGCACACCCATGAGTACAGGGGAACACATGCTGACGGAAAGGCGGATCCGGATCGCCCTTTTGCATTCGCTCCTGCGAAGCAGGCGCGCCATTACGCGCATGCTGGAAAGCGTGTCGGCGGTCGCCGAAAACGATCCGAGTGTTGCCCGCCATCTGGCAGAGCACGTCGAGTCTTTGGCCGCTTTGCAGCAAAGTGTGGATATATCGGCCGTTTCTTTTGTCGGCAATTCGGTTCGAGCCCCGGCAAAGCGGAGGTGTCTTGGCCCGCCCCTCCTCATGCTTCGTCAAGCATGCGCCGGCGGGCGGAACCGATACACCCGACGCCGTAAATGATCGTCCGCCTGGCGGGCGAACCATACATAGTCTGACGCCTCCGGGAAATGTTAATACCAATCGCTTATTATCGAATCGATTCCAGGAGGAGCATACCGCATGAAACTAAATCAAAGAGCATTGAAATATGTCTTACTCATTGTGGCTGCCGTTTTAACCATCGGAGCGGCTTCTGCGCTTGCCTTCGATCCGGAAGCTTCCGGCCCGGACGTCTACGCCGTACAGGCGATGCTGAAGTCGACCGGTTATTATAAAGGGGCGATCGACGGTTTGTACGGACCGAGTACGAGAGCAAGCGTCCAATCGTACCAACGGTCTGCCGGATTAAGCGTTTCCGGACAGGTGGACACCGCCACGTTACGTTCTATATTGCAGGCATATGCAGGAGCGAAGCTTTCTGCCGGCGGAACGCCGAATGCTCCCCAAGGAGGGGCAGCCGCTCCAGCTCAGAGCGGAGCGAAATCGGAAGGGCTTGCGCTGTCGGCGGACGAACAGCAGATGATTGAGCTGGTCAATCAATCGCGGGCGGATGCAAATCTCCCGCCGTTGACCGCTCATCCGGAGCTATCCAGGGTAGCCCGGTTCAAAAGCGGGGATATGGCGCAAAACAATTATTTTTCCCACGATTCCCCATCGTTCGGCTCTCCTTTTAAAATGATGACCGATTTCGGCATCAGCTACAGGGGTGCAGGAGAGAACATCGCATGCAACCAAACAGTGGCTCGCGCCCACGAAGCGCTGATGAATTCCCCGGGGCATCGGGCGAACATCTTAAGCACCGATTTTACCCACATCGGGATTGGAATCGTTCAAGGCGGACAATGCGGGTCGATGTATACCCAGATGTTTCTCACACCGTAATTCGGCTTCCTGCATGACCAACCATTGCAGGCGTTTTCGGCGCATGAACGACTTCGGAAAGCTGCATCCTATAACTGTTTCCACTACAATTATAGGATTGGAGAGATGAGTGAGGATGCTGAAAAATTGGCTTCGCTTCACTGTCATCGGTGCGTCCGTCTTGACGATGGTCGCGTGCGGCAACCAACAGGGCGCAGGCGATATCGGCACGAACGGATACCGAACCAACGCAGCGGATTCCAGAACGGGCATGAACCAGAACGCCATGCACAACAACCGGAATTTGCAGATGAGCAAGGAAGTGGCGAGAGCGGTTGAACGGATTGACGGCATCTCCCAGGCCAACGTGGTAGTAGGGGACAGGAACGTTTACGTTGCAGTGGAGCTTGACGACAAACGCCGAGGGGGTCCCGGCAACGGCCTGATCGGGGGCGTCAGCACGAATGGCGTGTCTGCCCGCAATGTGAAGGGGAATCGGACAAGCAGCATCACCGATTTGGGAACCGCAGGAACGGGAAGCATGTACAATGCGCTTGATATTGGAGGGAGCGGCGTCAGAAGACACGATGGCCAATCGGGGCGCATCGGCATGAATCCGACAGGAATGATGGGCGGGGGAACGGCAGGTCAAGGGGCGATCCCATACGGCCACAATCAAAACGGCGATGCCGTCGGCCTTTACGGGACGGAACGGGCGAATACGGGACGGAACGGCTACGACAGCATGTATATGTACAACGGCGGCGCTTACGGCCGTTCACAGCGCGGCGGCAACCAGTACGGAGTAAACGATACGCTTCGTTCCAAAGTTCAGCAGGTTGTTTACTCGATGGTCCCGAACGCTCGTCAGGTGTTTGTGAGCGCGGATAAAGACTTTATGAAACGTTTGGGCACGTTCAATGACCGAATCGGCGACCGAAAGAACGGAAAAGGTGTGCTGAACGAGTTTAACGCGTTCGTTGGGGGAGTTTTCGCCTCGCCGTTCGGAAACGCGCGGTATGATATGAACGACAGCTACAATATGCGCAATCGCAACGGTGTGACGCGTCAGATGGACAACACCTTTACGACCCGCAACCGCGGCGGTGTGGGAGAATTGTTCGACGGAGACGGAGATCTTGTCGATTTTTCGCCGAGACAGCCGGCAGGCACCATCGGCACTGCCAGATAGCCCCCATTCAAAAATGAGAGCGAACCGGAGAGGCTTGACCTCTCCGGTCTTGCTTTATGCGCCTATTTTTCTAACCGACCGCACCAACGGTTTTGGCCCTTCATAGTATATGTTGACTGTATCCCTTAACCTTGTATAACAAATCCCGAGCAAGGAGGGGTGACGCACTTGAAGGGCAACGACCAACGAAACAAATTTTTGCTGACAAACCGCGAGCGTGAGGTGTTCGAGCTGCTGGTGCAGGACAAAACCACGCGAGACATTGCCGGACAGCTGTTTATCAGCGAAAAAACCGTACGAAATCACATCTCCAACGTGATGCAAAAGTTAAATGTTAAGGGCCGTTCTCAGGCAGTTGTGGAGCTGATCAGGCTCGGGGAGCTGGACATTTAATTTGTGTTTCATACGGATACTCTTATCTGCCTTCTTATCCAGTGAGCCGCCTGTTTATGGCAAGCCGGTTAAGAAGGTTTTTGAGTTTTCCATAAGCTGCTTGTACAATAACGGTATTGGAGGGAGATCGACAATGTCTGAACCATGGTATAAAGCAAGCTTTCAAGCCGATTATTTGACGGTATATAAGCATCGCGACGCGAAGGGCGCAGCGGATGAGGTGCGGGAATTGTCCGGCCTGCTGCAGCTGCCCCCCGCGGCCGAGATGCTTGATTTGTGCTGCGGCTCGGGCCGACATTCGATTGTATTGGACAAGCTGGGTTATCGCGTAACGGGCGTCGATTTGTCCGAGAAGTTGCTGGCGGAGGCGCAGGCGGCCGAGCCGAGCGGGCGCATCCGCTGGATTCACGGAGATATGAGGAGCGTTCCGCTTGAGGAGACGTTCGATGCCGTATTTAATTTGTTTACGTCCTTCGCTTACTTCGAAGCGGACGAGGAGAACGAATCGGTGCTTCGTGAAATTCATCGTCTGCTTCGCCCCGGAGGGCGTTTCGTGATCGATTTTCTGAATCCGGCCTATATCGCCGAACGTCTCGTTCCACATTCTGAACGGACGGAGGGGCCGCTGCTCATCGAAGAGCGCCGATCCATTCAAGACGGCTATGTGCATAAGACGATCCGTATTCACGAAGCTGGGGCTCCAAACGCTGAAAGGGTCTATCGCGAGCGTGTAAAGCTCTATGAGCTGGACTGGTTTCAAACGGCTTTATCGAATGCGGGGCTGCATTTGGACGCCGTATACGGAAGTTACGACGGGCGTACGTACGACGCATTGTTATCGCCGCGCATGATCATGATCGGGACGAAAAGGGCTGGTGGAAGCGTTGGATAAGGTAACGGAGCTCGGCGGCGGTTTGTTTCAAGTTCGCGTGCCGCTGCCGTTTCCGCTGAAGTGGGTGAATGCTTACGCCATGGAAGACGCGTCCGGATGGACCGTAATCGATCCCGGATTGCGTACGCCGGACGCCGAGCAGACGTGGGCCGAAGCGTTGAATCGGATCGGTATCGTATGGAGCGACATTCAGCGGATCATGCTGACACACCATCACCCCGATCACTACGGGCTTGCGGGATGGCTTCAGCAGCGGGCGGGAGATGCGCAGGTGTGGATGTCGCAAACCTCCTATGAGCAAGCGGATACGTTATGGGGAGCCCAAACAGAGACAACGACGGAGGCGCTGTCCCGGCTGTTTGCTATGCATGGGTTTCCACAGCAGGAGCAGGACGCGATGCGGCGGCATTCAGCCGATTTTATCGCCCTTGTCAGCCCGCAGCCGAGGGGCGTTCGCTTTATCGAATACGGCGAGCGAATTGCGATGGGAGGGCTCGAATACGAAGCGCTGCATACGCCCGGTCACGCCTTCGGGCATGTAAGCTTCCTACATCGGGAATCGGGCACGATTTTTTGCGGCGATCACGTGCTCCCGGGAATCAGCCCCAATATCGCACTGCTGCCGTTCGGGGATCGGAATCCGCTGGGCTCCTACATCAGTTCGGTATCTGAAGCCGCGCAAAGCTTCTCCGTTGTCAAAGCGCTGCCGGGCCACCGAGAGCCGTTCACTCAATACCGCGAACGGTGTGAGGAGCTCCTGCGGCACCATGTGGAGCGGCTGGCCAAAATGGCGTCGATGCTGCATCGGCGCGCAATGACGGGCTACGAGCTTTGCTGCGAGCTGTTCGGCCGTACGCTGTCCGTTCATCAGCTTCGCTTCGCTCTATCGGAAACGATCGCGCACCTCGTTTATTTGGAGGAAGAAGGAACCATCCGGCGCCAAACGGACGATCTCGGCGTCGTGTCCTACCGAACGATTTAGCTTTCGGATTGAGCCGGGTTGCTGCGTGTATGCGCAATCCGGCTGGACGCAGCGGCGGCAATCGCACCCGTGATGTCATCTAAGAATGTGTGAATTTCACCGTCGTTTTTGTCATTCAGCCGCTGCAGCACGCCGGGTTTGAGTTTATCCACGTATCCGAAGTTGGTCCACCCGATGCTTCCGTAAATGTTTACAATCGACAGCGCCAGCACCTCGTCGATGCCGTACAGCCCTTCGTCATGCATAACCATCTCCTGAAGCGGCTCCCGCAGCTGCCCGCGTTCCGCCAGCATATCCAGCTGAATTCCCGTCAAAACCGCGTTCTGAACCTCTCTTTTTTCCAAAACGCGCTCCACGTTGTGGTCGCATTCCTCGAGCGTTAATCCGGGCACGTACTCCTTCTGCAGCAGCATGACCAGCTCCGAAATGTCGCGAATGGAAACTCTCCTTTTTTTCAGCCATTCCTTCGTCGCCGCCGCCACTTTTGTACTATCCAAACGGTATGATGTCATTTCCTCGCTTCCTTTCGTTTCCATTTCTATAGGTTTATTTCGTCCGTTCAACCTCAAACAGTTGGTATTATGCCTCGATGGGACAAAAAGTAGTTATAAAAGCTTGGCAGGCTCGTATATATAGTACAAAACCATTGGGGAGGCTAATGAAACCATGAATCGCAATAAAAAGGCAGTTCTGTTAGGAGCACTTGCTTCCGTTACGCTGCTTTCCGGTTGCTCCATCTTCGGAGGATCGGAATCCGTCGACGCGCCGCCGGAGCAAGCGGTTAGCGAATATGTGAAAGGGATCGATCCCGTATCGGTCGGGGAGCAGCAGAGCCGGTTTGCGGCGACCTTGTACGCGGAAGACGAGGACGGTTATGTAACGCCGCTCGGGATCAGGCTTCCTTACAGCACTACCGATTTTGCCAAAACGACATTGCGCTATATGGTGAAAGGCGGACCTGTGGAGGAGCTTCTGCCGGAAGGCTTCCAGGCGCTGCTGCCGGAAGGCACGGAGGTGCTTTCAATGGATATCGACAGCTCCACCAGAACGGCTACGATCGATTTTAACGAAGCGTTCACGAAGTACGCGGAGGCGGACGAACGTCAAATTCTTGAAGCGGTGACGTGGGCGATGACAAGCTTCGAGACGATTGACAACGTCGAGCTTTGGGTAGAGGGCAGAGCGCTGAAGGAAATGCCTGTGGCGCGTACGCCGCTGAACCATCCGCTCAGCCGCAAAATGGGCATTAACGTCGAGCTGTCCGAAGGCGTCAATTACGGTCGGGCAACTCCTGTGACACTCTACTTCCTGAATCAGACGGCAAGCGATTTCTCCTACTACGTGCCCGTTACCCGGCTGATCGAATACACGGATGACGTGGCGGCCGCAACGGTAGCCGAATTGGCCGAAGGGCCGGCGGATCCGAACAAGCTGAGCGGCGTGTTGTTCCCCAGTGCCGCCGAGGTGGAGGTAAGCGTTGCAGGCGAAGGCCTGGTCGTCGATTTCGACGCTTCCGTTCTGGCCTCGACCGGCGAAATTCCTTCCGTGGGCGTACAGGCGGTCGTGCTTTCCTTAACCGAGACAATTGCGACGGAAGGCGTTCGAGTGACGGTGGACGGCCAGCCGCAGCCGGGCGGTTCCGGTGCGGCGGAAGCGGGCATGCCGGCGGTTGTAAACTTGTACGAGATGTAGAAAACGAACGGCGGCGAAGGCCGGACAGCTCCCTTTCGAGATGTCCGGTCTTCTTCTGCTGTTGTGCTGCTGCGTAAAATCGGGGGGAATGTGCTTTTCGTGAAACGTTTTGGTAAGATGAGGTATGGAAAACGAGGATGAAGCGCAGAACTGCGATTCACACTATAGTTCTCAGGACAAAGAAGGGCTTGTTGAGAGGAGGCACGCGCATGACGCGTTCAGACGGACGTCAATGGAATGAAATTCGCCCCGTAACGATTACTACGGGCGTCAATAAATATGCAGAGGGTTCGGTTCTCATCGAGGTGGGCGCGACGAAGGTCATTTGCACCGCAACGGTGGACGAGCGGGTGCCGCAATTTATGAAGGGGCAGGGCAGAGGCTGGGTGACGGCCGAATATTCGATGCTACCGCGGGCTACGCAGGTCAGGAACCAACGGGAATCGGCCAAAGGAAAGCTTGGCGGGCGAACGATGGAAATCCAGCGTCTTATCGGACGGGCGCTTCGCTCGGTCGTCGATTTACAGGCGATCGGGGAGCGGACGGTGACGCTTGATTGCGACGTGATTCAAGCGGACGGCGGGACGCGCACCACGTCGATTACGGGCGCATTCGTGGCGCTCGCGCTTGCGGTCGGCAGGCTGAAGCAGAGCGGGGCGATTCCGGAGAAGAACGTCCCGCTGCGTGATTTTTTGGCTTCGCTAAGCGTCGGCATCATCAACGGAGAGGTGCTGCTCGACCTTAATTATGAAGAAGACAGCCGGGCCATGGTCGACATGAATGTCGTGATGGCCGGAGACGGGAGACTGGTAGAGGTGCAGGGAACCGGCGAAGAAGCGCCGTTCACCCGCGAAGAGCTAACGAAGATGCTGGACGTTGCGGAGCACGGCATCCGTCAGGCGACCGCCTTGCAGCGGGAGGCGCTCGGCCCGTTGGCTGAAATGATCGGGAAGGTGCATTCGAATGCGTAAGCTGCCGAAGCGCATGGTGATTGCGACGAGGAATGCGGGGAAGGCCGCTGAATTCCGCGCTCTGTTTGCGCCGCTTGGGATCGAAGTCGAATCGCTGCTTGACGTCGAACAAGCGGTGCCAGAGGTCGAGGAGGACGGCGATACGTTCTTGGCCAATGCCGAGAAGAAGGCGCGGGCCGTCGCCGAGGCGCTCGGCGCCGCCGCGCTCGCCGACGATTCCGGCCTTTGCGTCGACGCGCTCGGCGGCGCGCCGGGCGTCCGCTCGGCACGGTACGCGGGCGAGCCTTCTAATGATGCACGCAACAACGCGCTGCTGCTGGACAACCTTCGCGGCCGGACGGCGTACGGCGTAATGCCGCCGAATGCGCCGCCGAACGCGCTCAGTACGGCGCGCTTCGTTTGCGCCTTAGCGCTCGTCGACCCGACGCAGGAGAAGGTGTGGAAGGCGGAAGCGGCGTGCGAAGGCGTAGTTGTAGCGGAAGCGCGAGGAGAGGACGGATTCGGATACGATCCGCTGTTCTATGTGCCGTCCTTGGGCAAAACGTTCGCGGAGATGGACCGGTCAGAGAAAAATGCGATCAGCCACCGGGGCAAAGCGCTCCGCGCGTTCGTGGCGCAGCTGGAAGGTGCCGGCGGCGTAAAATAAATATTTTGTCTACAGGTAAAGGCCCCTCGCAAAAACGCGGGGCCCTTTTCGAATTAATTCACCTGCACGTTATACCGCCGCAGCCATGTATCCACCTGGCCGAGGTACGCCAGCATCTGCGGTCCCTTCATCAGTTGGCCGAACCAAGGAATGTCGAACTGGTCTACGTCGGCCTTCGTCATTTCGCGAACTTTATCTACATTGATAAATTGTAGGATGGGAGAGGACGAATCGTCCAAAATGTGCGCAACCCATGTACGCATCGCCTGCAAATAGGCGGGGTTGTGTGTTTTCGGGTACGGACTTTTTTTGCGGTACAGCACTTCCTCCGGCAGGACGCCCTCCAAAGCTTTGCGCAAAATTCCTTTTTCCCGGTTTCCGGCCATCTTTATTTCCCATGGAATGTTAAACACATATTCGACAAGCCGGTGGTCGCAGAACGGCACGCGCACCTCCAGGCCGGCAGCCATGCTCATCCGATCCTTCCGGTCGAGCAGGGTCGGCATGAAGCGGGTAATGTTCAAGTACGACATTTCGCGCATGCGGCCAATATGCGTTCCCGCTCTTTCCGTCGGCAGGCGAGGGACTTCCGCAATCGCCTCGGCGTACCGATCGGAAACGTACTGTTCCGCCCGAATCCACTCGGCGATTTCCGGCTTCAGCAGCCCAGCCCGTACGTGCGTGAACAAAGACCAAGGGAACGTGTCGGCGCCGAGCGCGTCCTCGCGATGGAACCACGGGTAGCCGCCGAAAATTTCATCCGCCGCCTCGCCCGAAATGGCCACGGTCGCATGCTTTTTGACTTCCCGGCAGAACAGCAGGAGAGATCCGTCCACGTCGGCCATTCCTGTCATATCCCTGGAATAAACGACGTCTTTTAAGGAATCCACCAGCTCAGGCGTGTCGAAATCGAAGTAATGGTGTTTGGTCCCCAGATATGCGGTCATTTTTTCAATCCAAGGACGGTCTGGGTTCGGGGTAAAGGCGGAAGCTTTAAAGTGCTTGTCGTTGTCGACATAGTCGATCGAGAACGTATGGAGGTCGCCTAGGCCATGCTTCTTGTAATACCGGGCGGCGGACGCCGTTAATGCGCTGGAGTCCAGTCCGCCGGATAGAAACATGCAGACGGGAACGTCGGAGACGAGCTGGCGCTCCAGTGAATCCTGCAGCAGCTCGCGAACGCGCAGCGCCGTTTGTTCTACAGCGTCTTCGTGTTCGCGCGCTTCGACTTTCCAGTACGTCCCGATGCGGATGCCGTTCTTGTCATACACTAGGAATTGTCCCGGACGAAGCTCATACAGATCTTTGAAAACGCCGTGTCCCGGCGTACGTCCCGGACCGAGGGCGAACAGCTCAGCAAGCCCTTCCGGACCGACTTCGGGCTTCATAGCCGGGTGCGCGAGAATCGCTTTCGGCTCGGAGCCGAACAAGAACGTCCCGTGCGTATGCGCATAAAAGAGCGGCTTGACGCCAAGGCGGTCCCGGCACAGGAACAAGCTTTGCTCGCGTTCGTTCCATACGGCGAAGGCGAAAATGCCGTTCAGCCTGTCGAGGCAGGCGCGGCCCCATTCGATGTACGCGACAAGCAGCACCTCTGTGTCGCAGCTCGTGCGGAACGTATGTCCTCTCGTTTCTAATTCCTTGCGCAGCTCTGCCGTGTTATACAGCTCTCCGTTATACGCAATGACGAACGTATGTCCTCCGTATTTGCGGTACATCGGCTGCGCACCGTTAGCCGGGTCGATGATGCTCAGTCTGCGGTGTCCGAGGGCGCAGTGCCCGGAAATCCATGAGCCCGAAGCGTCGGGACCGCGGGGGATCAGCGTCTCGGTCATATGTTCAAGGATCGAAGGGTAGTTTGTCAGATCTTTTTGCCAATCGATCCATCCGGTAATTCCACACATAGCATTCATTCCTTTCTTTCGTGATGTCGGCAGATGAGCAGGAAGCGGTCCATTCGAAGCGAGAAAGCCCCTCAAGGCGTAGGACATATCTCGGTAAGGGGATGCCTGAATATAGGTATGCGCCTATCGCGGATAAGATGTCTGTCCATGCGGGATTCTAACCGAGAGCAAGTCGGCAAGCGGGGAGGGAATGGAAAATGGCCGTTGAACAAGCTGAATTTCGCCGATTAGGCTACAGCGGCGAAGAAACGTTCGCTGAAGTGGAGGTTCGCTCGAACGAGTGGAAGTGTCCCTTGCTCGCGACGTTCAAGCAGAGGCCGGACGGGGCATTGTCGCTCGTGAGTGTGACGGAGAAGCGGGAGGACCCTGAATTGGATTGGTATGAGAACAATTTGCACGAGGCCTTCCCGAACGTCGAGGAAACGCTTTTCGGCGGACGGGCATCGGAACGGGCGGCGTTTGAGCAAGAGGTTCTGGCCTGCGGGAATATTCGCGAAACGATTGAAGACAAATTATATTATGGGGATTAAAATCATAAATTGGGGTTCGCGATTCGGCACTTCTGCAGCGGACCTCTTTATTTTTGTTCCACTGAGCGGAATTCGGTAGTGCCAGCGCGTGACACAAACGTTATAATAGTTAGGTGAATGAATTATTCGGACAAAGCTAGAATCAATATATGCAAAGGGGAATAGGACGTGGCACAAATTAAGCGCTTCAAAAAAGTGTTGGTCGCGAATCGCGGGGAGATCGCGATCCGTATATTTCGCGCCTGTACCGAGATGGAAATCCAGACGGTAGCGATTTATTCGGAGCAGGACAGCGTTTCGCTTCACCGCTTTAAAGCAGACGAGGCATATCTGGTCGGAAAAGGAAAAGGACCGATCGAGGCATATCTTGATATCGAAGGTATTCTCGAGATTGCGAAGGCGAACGAGGTTGACGCCATTCACCCGGGCTACGGATTTTTGGCGGAAAACGCTCATTTTGCAAAACGTTGCGGCGAAGAGGGCATCGTTTTCATCGGCCCTTCAGCTGAGCATATCCAGATGTTCGGGGACAAGGTCGAGGCGAGAGCGATGGCGGTGAAGTCCGGCATCCCGGTTATCCCGGGCACGCCCGATCCGGTGGAGTCCCGTGAGGAAGCATCTGCATTTGCCGAAAAGATCGGTTTTCCGGTCATTATTAAGGCGGCGGCAGGCGGCGGCGGCCGCGGAATGCGAATCGTGCGGGCAAAGGAAGAGCTTCATGAGTCGATCGCCACGGCGCAATCCGAAGCGAAATCCGCTTTCGGGGACGGAAGCGTCTATATTGAAAAGTATTTGGAAAAGCCGAAGCATATCGAGGTTCAAATTCTCGGCGACCAGCACGGCAACGTCGTTCATTTGTACGAGCGCGATTGCTCGATCCAAAGACGCCATCAGAAGGTGGTCGAGGTGGCCCCAAGCGTCTCGCTCCCCCGCGAGCTGAGAGACCGGATCTGCGATTCGGCGCTCACGCTGATGAAGGAAGCCGGCTATTACAACGCGGGCACGGTAGAGTTCCTTGTTACGCCTCAGCAGGAGTTTTTCTTCATTGAAGTCAACCCTCGCGTACAGGTTGAGCATACGATTACGGAGCTCATTACCGGCATTGATATCGTTCAGTCGCAAATCCGCATCGCAGAAGGCTACGCGCTTTCCGATGAAAAAATCGGCATCCCTTCACAGGATGCGATCGTAACGAGAGGCTACGCGATCCAGTCGCGGGTAACGACGGAAGATCCGGCGAAGGGCTTTGCTCCCGACACCGGAAGGCTGCTGACGTACCGTTCGGGCGAAGGCTTCGGCATCCGCCTCGACAGCGGCAACGGCTATCGCGGCGCAATTATTACGCCGTTCTACGATTCGCTGCTCGTGAAGGTGTGCTCGTGGGCGACGACCTACGATCAAGCGGCGAAGAAAATGGTGCGGGCGTTGAAAGAATTCCGGATCCGCGGCATCAAGACGAACATTCCGTTCCTGGAGAACGTTGTACAGCATCCTAGCTTCCTGGAAGGGCGCTACGACACGTCGTTCATCGACACGCTGCCGGAGCTGTTCAACTTCCCGACGTCAAAGGACCGCGGAACAAAATTGCTTTCTTACATTGCAAATACGACCGTTAACGGCTACCCTGGGGTGGCGAAGGGAACGAAGCCGCCGCAAGTCCAGCCGCGCATTCCGGCTGCGCCTGCAGGCGCAGCGCCGAAGGGCAGCAAGGACGTACTGAACGAGAAGGGCGTCTCCGGACTCATCGATTGGATTCGCGGAAGCGATCGCCTGCTCGTAACCGATACGACGTTCCGCGATGCGCATCAGTCGTTGTTTGCGACGCGGATGCGGACGTACGACCTGTTGAATGTCGCCGAGGCAACCAGCAAGCTGGCGCCGAATTTGTTCTCGCTCGAGCTTTGGGGCGGCGCAACGTTCGATACAAGCATGCGGTTTTTGAACGAGGATCCGTGGGAGCGGCTGGCGGAGCTCCGCAAACGCATCCCGAACATTTTGTTCCAAATGTTGTTCCGCGGCGCTAATGCGGTAGGATATACGAACTATCCGGACAACGTCATCAAGAAATTCGTTGATTTGTCGGCTCGTTCCGGTATCGACGTGTTCCGTATTTTTGACAGCTTGAACTGGATCGAAGGCATGCGCCTAGCAATTGAGTCGGTCAACGAGTCGGGCAAAATCGCCGAGGCCGCCATTTGCTACACAGGTGACATTACGGATCCGAAACGCAACAAATATTCGCTTCAATATTATGTGGATATGGCGAAAGAGCTGGAAAAAGCGGGAGCGCACATTTTGGCCATCAAGGATATGGCGGGCTTGCTGAAGCCTTTCGCGTCCTACCAGCTTGTGAAGGCGCTGAAGGAAGAGGTCGGCATCCCGATCCATCTTCATACGCACGATACGAGCGGCAACCAAATGGCGACGCTTTTGAAAGCATACGAGGCGGGCGTAGATATCGTTGACGCTGCGATTTCGTCCATGTCGGGCTTTACGTCGCAGCCGAGCTTGAACGGGCTTGTCGTATCGCTCGAAGGAGCGCCGCGCGAAACCGGAATTGATCTAAGGAATTTGCAGAAGCTGTCCGATTATTGGGAGGACGTGCGCGGCTTGTATGCGCCGTTCGAAAGCGGCATGAATGCGCCGAGCACCGAGGTGTATCTGCACGAAATGCCGGGCGGTCAATATACGAACCTGCATCAGCAGGCGAAGGGCGTAGGCCTCGAGCATCGCTGGGAAGAGGTGAAGGACGCCTATGCGGTCGTCAACCGGATGTTCGGCGACATCGTGAAGGTCACTCCGTCCTCGAAGGTTGTCGGCGACATGGCGCTTTTCATGGTGCAAAACAACTTGACGGAGGAGCTTGTGTACGAGAAGGGCGATAGCCTAAGCTTCCCTGACTCCGTTATTCAGTTCTTCCAAGGCTACCTCGGACAACCTCCGGGAGGTTTCCCGGAGAAGCTGCGCGACATTATTTTGAAAGGCCGCGAGTATTTCACGTGCCGCGCCGGCGAGCTGCTTCCTCCGGTCGATTTCGATGCGGTGAAGGAAGAATTGAAAGGCAAGCTGAAGCGAAATCCTTCCGAATACGACGTCATGAGCTATTTGATGTATCCGAAGGTGTTCCTGGATAAGGATAAGCTGACGGTAGAGTACGGCAATATCTCTGTGTTGGATACGTCGACGTTCTTCCACGGATTGGAAACGGGCGAAGAGATCCGAGTGCTCATCGAGCAGGGCAAGACGCTGATCATAAAGCTTGTGGCGATCGGACCGTTGACGAAGGAAGGCACGAAGACGATTTACTTTGAGCTCAACGGTCAACAGCGCGAAGTATCGGTCCGCGACTTGACTGCGAAATTTATCGGCGAGGTGAAGCGGAAGGCCGATCCGGACGTTCGCGGACATATCGGAGCTTCGATGCCGGGCAACGTCATCAAATTCTTGGTCAAGGCGGGCGACACCGTAAAAAAGGGACAGCAGCTTGTGCTGACGGAAGCGATGAAGATGGAAACCAGCATCGGCGCTCCGATCGACGGCGTCGTGAAGGAAGTTTGCGCGAAAGCAGGGGACTCGATCGAGGTCGGAGATTTGCTGTTGGAGCTTGAGGAGTAACATTCATCACATAAGTTAGGCATCATCATGAATTGCCCGGCAGTCAGTCATCGATTGTCGGGCTTTTTCACCTGTTCATCAAGTATGAAATAATTTTTCGCGGGTGCATTATGTAAAACGCTTTTGAGACGTAGGGAAATGATGACCAATTTTCTACAAGAGATGAGGACGCTTACGTGGAATTTTTCAACAAAGTGAAGAAATCGAACGCGAAATTATACACTGGGATCGGGGAAAATACAGAGAGCGTAGTGCTGAACATTCCAAGCGGCTCCGAACTTGCCAATCAAGTCCAAATGATCGGCTTGACCGAGCAGGATTTATCCGTTGCGCTCCTGATGAAGCCGCTTATCGAAAAGCACATTAAGTTTATCGTAGATGGCTTTTACGAGAATATTGGAAGGGAACCGTCGCTAACCGAACTGATCAATCAGCAGAGCGCGGTAGAACGTCTAAAAGGGACGCTTACAGTACATATCGTAGAAATGTACAACGGAAAAATCGACGAGGAATACCTCTCGCAACGACAAAAAATCGCGAATATTCACCAGCGGATCGGGCTCCAAACGAAGTGGTACATGTGCGCATTCCAAAACATGCTGCTCTCCATTCTCCAATTGATCAAGGAGGAGTACCCTCATCCTGACGATATGTATTTGGCGACGTGCGCAACGACGAAAATATTGAATCTGGAGCAGCAAATTGTGCTTGAAGCTTATGAGGCTGAGGCGGAGCGCCTTCGGTTGGAGCATCAGAAAGAAAAAGAAGAGCTGATCCTGGGAATCGGCGGCAGCTCGGAGAACCTTGCGGCCGTAACGGAAGAGACAAGCGCCTCCCTCCAGCAGTTGTCCGAGCAGGCAACGGAAATCGTTCAATCGGCGAAAACGATCAGCGGAGCTACGGCCCAAGTAGAAGGGAATGTAAGCCACGGCCAGCTGAAGCTCGATGAACAGCTTAGAAGCTTGAAGCATATTACAGAGAGTGTTAGAGACATTGCTTTGCAAATGCAACCTCTCGGGGAAGCTTCCAACAAAATTGAAGACATTGCGGAATTGATCAAAGGGATCGCGGACCAAACCAACTTGCTTTCCTTGAATGCGGCGATCGAGGCGGCGCGTGCAGGCGAGGAAGGGCGCGGCTTTGCCGTTGTCGCCGGAGAGGTTCGTAAGCTGTCGGAGCAAACGAAGGAGACGGTGGGCGGCGTTTCGGATTTGGTCAGCGATATTCAAAGGCAAATTGAGGCTGTCGCCGCCCGCATTCCTTCCGTAGAGCGGGAAGCGGAGACCGCAACGGTTTCGATGGCCGAGACGAATGAGTTTTTCCGGCAATTGTTAGATGAAGTAAGCGTCATTAACGCCAAGAATGAAGACATTACGAATCAAATGGAAGGGGTTAGCAGCGTCGTGGAGGATTTGTCGCAAGCGATGAATCAAGTTGCGTCATCGGCGGATGCTCTGGCTAACCTTACAGTGAAGCTATAAAGCTTGTTTTTCTACGCATACAGCTGTTCTTGCCAGAAGCCGTCACGAGGACGGCTTCTTGTCTTCATCTCGATATTCGATTGGGAAGCCGGCTACTCCTGCTGAATTTCTTCGGCGGTGAATCCAATCCGCTTTGCGGGCTTGCTTGGATCCGCTTTCGGGACGGTGGTCAGCAAAAAGCTCAGCTGACTTACGTGCTGGATGAGCTCGCTCTTCGTTCCGTTGACATAGCCGTAAAAATGGATAAGCGAAGGATTGCTGAAGCCGATGTCGGTTACCTGCATGACGATGGATTGGCCGAATGCGGCAAGCAGCACCGCGATTTCCGAGCTGTCGTCCAACGTTTCTTCAAACGATTTTATCGATTTCATAATGACTTCGTATTGATAGTCGGCAAGCTGGTAATTGCGCTTCATTCGTTCCATGTCTTTGGGATCCAAACTGGGAATAAACGATGAAAAGTTAGACAATCCGAAGTTGTTCAACGGGCCATCTCCTTTCCGGCAAGTTTATTTCATGTCATTTATTACTTTTCTACATAAGGCCCTTCGTTTCCTTTAGGTAGGGAATATCTATTATGGAAGTCATTTGGGTGTATTAAGAACGTTTGTTTGGTGTATAATGGGATCAAACCAAACAAACGTTCGAGGTGTCCGCCATGAAACTTGAGAAGTATGTCGGTCGTATCGTAAACCTCATTTATATCGACCGGAGCGGTCGAATCACGAAACGGCAGATTCATCTGCACTCGATCCGTAACGGAAAGGCAAGGGCCTACTGTATTACGTCCCGAGCTTTTAGAGTGTTTGCTGTGGGGAATATACTTGCTGTGGAGCCGTCTAGGAGAACCGCATAAATCATTCAAGAAAAAATAAAACCCCTCGAAAACCTCTGCATGACAGAGGGTTCCGGGGGGTTGTACATTTTCTAATGGGGTTCAAAATAAAGCGTCCCAGGAGAGATTCGAACTCCCGACCGACGGCTTAGAAGGCCGTTGCTCTATCCTGCTGAGCTACTGGGACACGACTTGAAAATTATATCACGCTTATTGAAGATGTTGCAACCTGAAACTTTTTCCGCTGGAGCGTTCAAGTGTATCTCGGTTCGTAATCGCTAGAAAAACCTGTTACAATGAAGAAACATTTTTGGACTCCGGGGGTACCCGATGAATGAGAAGCAGGGAAACATGGGAGAAGTCATTCTTTTTCCGGGAACGCTTGATTATTACCAAATTGAATTGACGAAACTGTTGGAATCTGAAAAATACGGCGATGCCATTCGGATGCTTAAATTTTTGCTGGAATGCCGAACCCAGGACATTCGTGCGGCGGAGGAATGGAGGACGCTGCTTGAGTGGCTTCGCGTGGAGTTTCCGCAGGACGATTCGGAATGCAACGGCGGAGACGGCCTTAACGCTGCGCCGAGCGCCGATGCGGAAGAAGAGGAGCTGCGGCGAGGCTCGGTATCCGCAAAAACAACCAAGGATCGCAATTTTGCAAGGCAGCTGCTTGAGATGTGGCCGCAGACCGACATTGACAAACAGCTTCTTGCGCTCGATCAGCTTGCGTTCGCCGACGATCCCGCGGTTACGGAAACATTGATTCGGCAGCTGCACGATTTGCCGCTTCACCCGTTCGTCAGCTTCAAGCTGCTGCAGACGTTGCGCAGAAGAGGCATGAGCGGTGAAGCGACGTTCGCCAAGCTTGGAGAAATCGTGACCGTGGATGTGGAGCGAACGCCGCTTGACGCGTTTCCGGCACCGCTTTCGGAGATGATCGATCGCGTTCAGGCGGTAGCGGACGTGAATGATCCGACGTTGTCCCATTTTGCCAAGCAGACGTGGCAAGAATTTTTGATGTACATATACGGCACGATGCTGTATCGCGACCTTACGGCGGTTACGGACGGGGGCATCGATGCGTGGGCCGGCGCGCTCCATTATACAGTTTCGACCGCCATGTACGGCGAAGAGGTGGAGCAGACGACATGGGACAATTACGGGATTACGGACGAGCTCTTGTTCCTGTGGGAGAGAGCCTGCCGCGAGCTGCGGAAATTCTTTCAAGACAATGCGGGACCGGGCGTTTGAATTGGACAGGTTATATGTTATAATGACAGGGTTATATTGGGCGAAAAGTTTGGAGGATGCATAGAATGAAGGCAAGCTGGGAAAAAATAGAGAAGAATACAGGGGTACTTACGATCGAGGTTGAGACCGAGCAGGTCAACGAAGCCTTGAATAAAGCGTTTAAGAAAGTGGTCAATCGGGTTAACGTTCCGGGCTTCCGGAAAGGGAAAGTTCCGCGTCAAATTTTTGAAGCGAAATTCGGCGTAGAGAGCTTGTATCAAGACGCTATCGATATTATTTTACCAGATGCATATACGTTCGCATTGCAGGAAACGGGCATTGAGCCGATCGCGCGTCCGGAAGTGGACATCGAGCAATTCGGCAAAAACCAGTCTATGAAGCTGACGGCAAAAGTGCAGGTAAAGCCGGAAGTGGAGCTTGGCGAGTATAAAGGCATCGAAGTAGAGCAGAAGGACGTAACCGTAACCGCCGAAGAGGTGGATGAAGAATTGAAGCGCCTCCAACAGCGCCATGCGGAGCTTGTTCCGGTTGAAGAAGGCGCGGCACAGAACGGCGATTTAACAATCATCGATTTCGAGGGCTTCGTCGACGGCGAGGCGTTCGAAGGCGGCAAAGCGGAGAAGTACAGCTTGGAGCTTGGCTCCAACAGCTTCATCCCGGGCTTTGAGGACGGCGTTGTCGGGATGGAGATCGGCGACGAGAAGGACATCGAAGTAAGCTTCCCGGAAGATTACCATGCCGAGAATTTGAAAGGGAAAGCAGCGGTATTTAAAGTGAAGCTGCTTGAAATGAAGCGCAAGAACTTGCCGGAGCTGGACGACGAGTTTGCAAAGGATGTCAGTGAATTCGAATCGCTGGCTGAATTCAAGCAGGATATCGAAAAGCGCCTTGGCGAACGCAAAGAACGCGAAAACCAAATCCACATCGAGCAAACGGTCATCGAAAAAGCGGCGCAGAACGCAACGGTGGAAATTCCGCAAGCGATGATCGACACGGAACTTGATAATATGGTTCAGGATTTCGAAAACCGGCTGCGGATGCAGGGTATGAACCTGGATATGTATTACCAGTTCTCCGGCCAATCGGAAGCCGCGCTTCGTGAGCAAATGACGGGCGATGCGGAGCCTCGCGTACGCAATCAGCTTGTGCTTGAGGCGATTGCGAAGGCGGAAGGAATCGAAGCGACCGATGAAGAATTGGATGCGGAATTGGAGAAGATGGCTTCTCAATATCAGCGTGAAGCGTCCGAGCTGCGCGGCATTCTTGAGAACAACGGCCGCATTGACGATATCCGTTTGGAGCTTACTTCTAAAAAAGCGGTTGACTTCTTAGTAGAGCATAGCAAATCGGCGGCGCCTACCGCATAAACATAGGAAAAAACGATACAAAGTAAGGGCACGTGATTTTCAGACGTGCCCATTTTTTTAACAAAAGGCGATTTTCCGGTAAACCGCCCATTGTTCACGACGTAAAATGACACGTACTTCGGAAAATGGTAAAATACGAGTAGTTCAATAAGGCATAGAAACGAGGTTGGTAAAGGTGAATTTAGTCCCGATAGTTGTCGAACAAACAAACCGCGGCGAGCGGTCGTATGACATTTATTCGCGTTTGTTAAAGGATCGAATCATTTTCCTTGGCAGCGGAATTGATGACGATGTGGCCAATCTTGTCATCGCGCAATTGCTGTTCTTGGCTGCCGAAGACGCCGAGAAGGATATTCATCTTTACATCAACTCCCCGGGCGGTTCCGTCACAGCCGGAATGGGAATTTACGATACGATGCAGTATATTAAACCGGACGTTGCGACCATTTGTGTCGGTATGGCGGCGAGCATGGGTTCGCTGCTGCTGACGGCCGGCGCGAAGGGAAAGCGTTTTGCCCTGCCGAACAGCGAAGTGATGATTCACCAGCCGCTCGGGGGCGTACGCGGGCAAGCGGCCGACATTAAAATCCACGCCGATTGGATCGTCAAGACAAAGCAGAAGCTGAACAATATTTACGTGCAGCATACGGGTCAACCGTACGAGAAGATCGAACGCGATACGGACCGCGATAACTTCATGGGCGCGGAGGATGCCCTCCAATACGGGTTGATTGACAAGGTGATTACAACTAGCGAATTGAAATAGAGGAGGGAAGCGAATGTTCAAATTTAATGAAGAGAAAGGCCAATTGAAGTGCTCGTTCTGCGGAAAAATGCAGGACCAGGTTCGCAAGCTTGTAGCCGGTCCTGGCGTTTATATATGTGATGAATGTATCGAATTGTGCACGGAAATTGTGGAGGAAGAGCTGGGCCAAGAAGAGGAGCTGGATCTGAAGGACGTTCCGAAGCCTCAAGAAATCCGGACCATTCTAGACCAGTACGTCATCGGCCAGGACCAAGCGAAAAAATCGCTCGCCGTAGCTGTATATAACCATTATAAGCGCATCAATTCCCACAATAAGAACGAAGATGTGGAATTGACGAAGAGCAATATTATGCTCGTGGGTCCGACCGGAAGCGGCAAGACGCTCCTAGCGCAAACTCTTGCGAAAATTTTGAATGTGCCGTTTGCGATTGCGGATGCGACGTCGCTGACGGAAGCCGGCTATGTCGGGGAAGACGTCGAAAACATTTTGCTGAAGCTCATTCAAGCGGCCGATTACGATGTGGAAAAAGCGGAACGTGGCATTATCTATATAGACGAAATCGACAAAGTCGCCAGAAAGTCCGAAAATCCTTCCATTACCCGCGACGTGTCTGGTGAAGGCGTGCAGCAGGCGCTGCTTAAAATTCTGGAAGGCACTACCGCTTCCGTTCCTCCGCAAGGCGGTCGAAAGCATCCGCATCAAGAATTCATCCAGATCGATACGACGAACATCCTGTTCATCTGCGGCGGCGCGTTCGACGGTTTGGAGCAAATCATTAAACGCCGCATCGGCAAAAAGGTGATCGGGTTCGGCGCGGACGGAGCGAAGGCGGACTTGAAGGCAGGCGAATATTTGTCGCTAGTGCTTCCGGAAGACCTGCTGAAGTACGGATTGATTCCGGAATTTGTGGGACGCTTGCCGGTGATTACGTCGCTGGAACCGCTTGACGAGGAAGCGCTCGTACGCATTTTGTCCGAGCCGAAGAATGCCTTGGTGAAGCAGTATCAGAAGCTGCTGGACATGGACAATGTGCTGCTCGAATTCCAGCAGGATGCGCTTGAAGCGATCGCAAGCGAGGCGATTAAGCGCAACACCGGCGCCCGCGGCTTGCGCGCCATCATTGAGAGCATCATGCTGGACGTGATGTACGAGGTGCCTTCCCGTTCCGACGTCAATCACTGCCTGATCACGAGGGACGTCATACAGAACAAGATCGCTCCTTCGCTTTCTCAGACGAAGGCCGAGAAGAAGAGCAAGAAAGAAGAAAGCGCGTAAAGCATCACTTCAGGGGGAGAGCCGTGATGTACCATCGCAAGGATACAAGGCCCGTAAAGGTTGGGGACTTGACCATCGGGGGAAACAATGAGGTCATCATTCAGAGCATGTGCACGACGAAAACCGCGAACGTAGAGGCGACGGTTGCCGAAATTCACAGGCTTGAAGAAGCCGGATGCCAGATTGTCCGCGTAACGGTTAACAATCAGGAAGCGGCAGAGGCAATTAAGGAAATCAAGAAGCGAATTTCCATACCGCTCGTGGCGGATATCCACTTCGATCACCGGCTGGCGCTCAAAGCAATTGAGAACGGCATAGATAAGGTGCGCATCAATCCGGGGAACATCGGCCGGAGGGAGCGTGTCATAGAGGTCGTGCAGGCTTGCAAAGAACGCGGAATCCCAATTCGCATCGGAGTGAATGCGGGTTCGCTGGAGAAGCCCCTTTTGGAAAAATACGGATATCCGACGCCTGAGGCGATGGTGGAAAGCGCCTTGTTCCACATCGGAATTTTGGAGGAGCTCGATTTCCATGACATTATTGTATCGCTGAAAGCTTCCGACGTGCCGATGGCCATCGCCGCCTACACGAAAGCGGCACAGGTCATTCCGTATCCGCTCCACTTGGGGATCACTGAGGCAGGCACCCTGTTCTCGGGCACGGTGAAGAGCGCTGCCGGACTGGGGGCGTTGCTCCACATGGGCATCGGATCGACGATGCGCATCAGCCTAAGCGCCGATCCGGTTGAGGAAGTCAAGGTGGCCCGAGAGCTCCTGAAGACGTTCGGACTCATTTCCAACGCTGCCACGCTTGTGTCCTGCCCGACGTGCGGACGGCTTGATATCGATCTGTTCTCCGTTGCCAACGAAGTGGAGGCTTATTTGGAGAAGGTCAAGGTACCGATTAAGGTTTCCGTCTTAGGCTGCGCGGTGAACGGACCGGGCGAGGCAAGGGAAGCCGATATCGGCATCGCCGGCGCTCGCGGGGAAGGCATGCTGTTCCGTTACGGAGAGATGATCCGCAAAGTGCCGGAGAAGGAACTGCTGAATGAGCTGAAAAAGGAAATCGACCATATCGTAGCGGAGTATGAGCGCACCGGTGAAATTCCGGGGCGCAAACATAGCCATCAGCCTTAATATGCACGGTATAAGCGCCCTTGCCGAGACGAAACGCGTCTTCTGCAAGGGCGTTTTTTGTTTCGGGAATCTTTGACATTCACGGGCAAAACAAAGGATGAAGGATGACTGGAAAGGCAATACTGTGTTGTATGAAGAAGGACTATTGAAGGAGGTACCGAACATGACGCTGAGCCTCGTATTGATGCTGGTGCAAGTGTTTTTTGCCGTCGTGATCGGCTTGTATTTTTGGAATTTGCTGCGCAACCAGCAATCCAATAAAGTGGCGGTCGATCGCGAATCAAAAAAGGAGATGGAGAAGCTGCGGAAGCTGCGCAGCATTTCGTTGACGAAGCCGTTATCGGAGCGGACGCGGCCGGCGACGATGGACGATATCGTCGGTCAGCGGGAGGGACTGCGCGCATTAAAAGCGGCGTTATGCGGCCCGAATCCGCAGCACGTCATCATCTATGGGCCTCCGGGCGTTGGAAAGACGGCTGCAGCGAGAGTGATTTTAGAAGAAGCGAAGAAGAATCCGGAGTCGCCGTTTCGCAGCGATGCGAAATTTACCGAAGTGGATGCCACGACGGCCCGGTTTGACGAGAGAGGCATCGCCGATCCGCTGATCGGTTCGGTGCACGATCCGATCTATCAGGGAGCGGGGGCTATGGGGGTTGCGGGCATCCCGCAGCCGAAGCCCGGCGCTGTCAGCAAGGCGCACGGCGGTATATTGTTCATTGATGAAATCGGAGAGCTGCATCCGGTCCAGATGAATAAGCTGCTGAAGGTGCTTGAGGACCGCAAAGTGTTCTTGGAGAGCGCCTATTACAGCTCCGAGGATCATCACATTCCGAGTCATATCCATGACATGTTCCAGAACGGACTCCCGGCTGATTTCCGGCTGGTGGGCGCAACGACGCGTACGCCGCAGGAGCTGCCGGCGGCGCTTCGTTCCCGGTGCATGGAAATCTTTTTCCGCCCGCTGCTGCCGGAGGAGGTCGGACGCATTACGGAAAACGCCATCGTCAAGATTGGCATGGAGCCGAATCAGGAAGCGGTGGCAGTGGTCAAACGATATGCGACAAACGGCAGGGAAGCGGTCAATATCGTACAGCTCGCCGCCGGGATGGCGCTTACAGAGAAGCGTACGGAGCTTTCCACCGCTGATGTGGAGTGGGTCGTCACGAGCTCGCAAATGTCGCCGCGGCCGGATAAGAAGGTGCCGCTTGAGCCGAGCGTCGGCCAGGTGAACGGTTTGGCCGTTTACGGCCCCAATATGGGCATGCTGCTTGAAATCGAAGTGACGGCAATTCCGGCCGAGCGCATCGGCGAAGGCAAAATGAATATGACGGGGGTCGTCGATGAGGAGGAGCTCGATGGCGGCTCCAAGACGCTCCGCCGCAAAAGCATGGCGCGAGGGTCTATGGAAAATGTGTTGACCGTACTGCGTCGCTACGGGCTGCATCCGCAGGATTACGATTTGCATGTAAACTTTCCGGGCGGCATTCCGATTGACGGGCCGAGCGCGGGCATCGCGATGGTGACGGCGATTGCATCCGCCATCCTTGGCTTTCCGGTTGATAACCGAATAGCGATGACGGGTGAGGTAAGCATTCACGGCAAGGTGAAGCCGATCGGGGGGGTCGTCGCCAAGGTAGAGGCCGCATTCCAGGCCGGTGCGACGAAGGTGTACATTCCGAAGGAAAACTGGCAGGCTATTTTTGCCGATTTGGAAGGGCTTGAGGTTATTCCGATTGAGCATGTGGATACCCTTCTTGAGACGATGTTTGGCGTAAAACGGGAAGAAGATCTGCGGGCGCTCCCGAATGCGGCGGCCGAAACAGGCGCGCCGGTCGTATCGGTGCTGCATGCCCGCTCGGAGGAGCCGGTCCCCCCGGGCAGTCGATGAATTGGAGTTTTACCGGCTCTTTTGGTAGAATGAAATACAATCTATTACAGGAAGAGTTCCTTGGAGGTGCCAAACGATGGGCTTAAGCAAACCGAAAGGACGGCGCCTGCCGCTGCTGCCTTTACGGGGGCTCTTGGTGTATCCGAGCATGGTGCTCCACCTCGATGTGGGGCGTGAAAAATCGGTCAAGGCGCTAGAGAGAGCGATGGTCGAGGACAATATGATCCTGCTCTGCACCCAGTCGGAAATTAGCATTGAAGAACCTTCGCAAGACGATATTTATCGGATAGGAACGATCTCGCGCGTCCGGCAAATGCTGAAGCTGCCGAACGGTACGATTCGCGTGTTGGTGGAAGGCGTCATGCGGGCCGAAATTACGGAGTATGTCTCGAATGCCGAGTATTACGAAGTGCTGGTGAGGGAGCTTCCTGAACAGGAGACGCAGGATCCGGAAACCGATGCGCTTATGCGGACCGTGCTGACGCAGTTCGAGCATTACATTAGTCTTTCGAAGAAGGTAACGCCGGAAACGCTGGCGGCCGTGTCCGACATCGACGATCCGGGACGGCTTGCCGATGTCATTTGCAGTCATCTTTCCTTAAAAATGAAAGACAAGCAGGAAATTTTAGAGACGATCGACGTTCGCGCCCGCTTGGAAAAGCTTCTGGAATTGTTGAATAACGAGCGTGAAGTGCTGGAGCTGGAACGGAAAATTAACCAGCGCGTCAAGAAACAGATGGAGAAAACGCAGAAGGAATATTATTTGCGCGAGCAGATGAAGGCGATCCAGAAGGAGCTCGGCGAGAAGGAAGGCCGCGCGGGGGAAGCGGAAGAGCTGCGCACCCAGTTGAAAGAAGCAAACGTGCCGGAGAAAGTGGCGGAGAAGGTCGAGAAGGAAATTGACCGGCTCGAGAAAATGCCCGCCACGTCCGCCGAGGGGGGCGTCATCCGCACATACGTGGATTGGCTGCTGTCTTTGCCGTGGAGCAAAGAGACCGCAGACGACCTCGATCTAGCGAAGGCCGAGGAGATCTTGGACGAAGACCACTACGGGATGGAGAAGGCGAAGGAACGAGTACTGGAATATTTAGCCGTCCAGCAGCTGGTCAAAAAGCTGAAAGGTCCGATACTGTGCATGGTTGGGCCGCCCGGGGTCGGCAAGACGTCGCTTGCCCGCTCCATCGCACGGTCGCTCGGCCGCAAATTCGTGCGTATTTCGCTTGGCGGCGTGCGCGACGAGGCTGAAATTCGCGGCCACCGCAGAACGTATGTCGGTGCGATGCCGGGACGGATCATTCAAGGATTGAAAAATGCAGGCAGCAACAATCCTGTATTTCTGCTGGACGAAATTGACAAGATGGCGATGGATTTCCGGGGAGATCCGGCTTCGGCGCTGCTGGAAGTATTGGATCCGGAGCAAAACAACACGTTCAGCGACCACTATATCGAAACGCCTTTCGACCTTTCGAAAGTTATGTTTGTGACGACGGCCAATGCGCTCCACAACATTCCGCGCCCGCTTCTGGACCGGATGGAAGTGCTGTACATACCCGGCTATACGGAGCTGGAGAAACAGCGCATCGCAGAACGGCATTTGCTGCCAAAGCAGCGTGAGGACCACGGGTTGACCGAGGATCAGTTGCAACTGACGGAAGAAGCATTGAAAAAGGTTATCCGCAACTATACAAGAGAAGCAGGGGTGCGCAACTTAGAGCAGCAAATTGCAAGCATCTGCCGCAAAGCTGCAAAGCAGATTGTCGTCGATTCGGAGAAAGTGATTCGGATCGAGCCGAAAGCGTTGGACGACTTTTTAGGGCCGTCCAAATTCCGGTTCGGTTTGGCGGAAGAGGAAGACCAAGTAGGAGTCGTTTGCGGCCTGGCGTGGACGGAGGTGGGCGGAGACACCCTGCTCATTGAAGTGACGGTGCTGCCCGGCACCGGCAAGCTGACGCTGACGGGGAAGCTGGGAGATGTTATGAAAGAGTCGGCTCAAGCCGCCTTCAGCTACACCCGCACCCGCGCGAACGAGCTGAACATCCCTGCAGATTTTCACGAAAAGAATGATATTCATATCCACATTCCGGAAGGAGCAATTCCGAAGGACGGACCTTCTGCGGGAATTACGCTCGCCACGGCGCTCATTTCCGCGCTGACCGAGAAGCGAGTCCACCGCGAAGTAGCGATGACCGGGGAAATTACCCTGCGCGGCCGCGTGCTGCCGATTGGGGGCTTGAAGGAAAAGGCACTCGCCGCCCACCGGGCCGGCATCAAAACGATTCTTTTCCCGAAGGACAACGAGAAGGATTTGCGCGAAATTCCGGACAGCGTTAAGGAACAAGTGTTGTTTGTGCCGGTGTCCCATATGGATACGGTGCTGGATTATGCGTTAGTCGCTTCGGCGGAATAGGCCAAGTAACAGACGCCGAAAGGGCGGTACTCGAAACAATGAAAGTGACAGCTTCAGAATTCATTATTAGCGCGGTTAAACCTGAACAATATCCTACGGACGCCTTGCCTGAAATTGCTCTGGCAGGGCGTTCCAATGTGGGCAAATCGTCGCTCATCAACCGATTGATTCAACGAAAAAATTTAGCCCGTACAAGCTCTCAGCCTGGAAAAACCCAAACGCTGAATTATTACAAAATAAATAACGCGTTTTATTTTGTCGACCTGCCAGGCTACGGCTTCGCAAAGGTTTCGATGGAGACACGCAAAGCGTGGGGGCGCATGATCGAACTGTATTTAACAAAGCGCGAGACGCTGCGCATGGTGCTCCACCTGATCGATATTCGTCACCCGCCTTCGGCGGACGACATCACGATGTACGAATGGCTGTCGCATTACGACATCCCCATTTGTGTCGTAGCGACGAAGGCGGACAAAATTCCGAAAGGGAAACGCCCGATGCACGCCAAAACGATTCGAGAAAAGCTCGGCATGCGGAAGGATGACCCGCTTATTGTGTTTTCTTCGGCCGAAGGTCTTGGTAAAGACGAACTGTGGGAATTGATTGAATCGCGCTTAACATAGGTAGCGAAACTAAAGGGAACCATAGGAAAGCGAGGAAGTATCGGTTTCTGTGCGGATCTTCTCGATTCTTTCCCAAATTTATTGAATTTTAACCGAAATTCAAAGATGCAAGGGTAGGCAAGACATACACTGTGTAGTGTATAATACGGTTACGGGACCGAAACTTGTGTTTCCTAACCTTTATGAATTAAGGAGAATTTCGTATGGCTCAGCGGTTAGCGACTGAATATGTCAATACCTGTCTGGTCTTAGAAGAAGCCGAATTGTTACAACTCCTGCAACTGTTTCAAAATTATCATCTTGCCTTCAAAGTAAAAGTGCTGGACAACGGGGACCAAGATGTTTTGTTTGAAAATGGCTCCGGCCGTGAACTCATTCTTACCTTCGAGCGCAAAATTGGCCGGTACGTCCTTGAGGGCTCCTGCCGCTTCACAGATTTGAAGCTTGCGAATGCGATGCGCAAGGCGATTTCGTTGTATAAAGGAAACGCTGTCGTGAACCGGATTTACGAGTTCCATACGGTTGAATATGTGTACCGGAGCGGTCAAGTAGTACGGATCACGGAACGGTCGCGTAGGGGCGAACGTCTTGTTTACGAGCATAAAGATACCGCCGGAGAGATGTTTCGCACATTCAACAACCAAACGGTTGAAGCGCAAATTCAAGTGGTCCGAGTGGAAATCAACGAGCTGTTGGATTTGCGTAACGTAACGGTCGATCCGGAGCAGCGCAAACAAATTGATGAACAATTGAAAGCCAAAGCGCAAATGCTGTTCGTCTTGGAAGCGTAGACGAACCGGCATAACGAATACCGCCTGGTGCCCGGGCGGTTTTTTATTTATGGACAACCAACCAAAAACGGCCATGGAGCATACTTTAGGGAAAATATAAGGGTACGAAGCGATGTCGGAAATCGGAACATTTTCATAGAGCGGTTCTTTTCTGAAAAAAAGGGTTGCAATTCACAGGGAATGATGTTACTTTTAACATCGTTGAAAAATTAATAGGAACCAGGATTCACTCAGGATATGGATGTTCGCGAGAATGATCCCCTCGAGCAGTGAATGACGTAGGTCCTAGCGGATGAAATTTGTGTCACACATTTTATTCCTAGGAAGGGGGAACCGGAAGATGGAATATTCAACTTTCGGAAGACATGTTGCCGTAGACACTTGGGGTGTAGACTTCGACAAACTAAATGATGCAGAATGGCTTCAATCCCACATGATCGAGGCAGCGGAGGCAAGCGGTGCGACCGTGTTGTCGGTTCAAGCTAAACAATTCGATCCTCAAGGCGCGACGGTGCTGGTTCTCTTGTCGGAGAGCCATCTTTCGATCCATACTTACCCTGAGAAAGGTTTTGCCGCTATCGATTGCTACACTTGCGGCGAAACAGTCGATCCGCAGCTGGCGATTGACTACCTGGTAGATGTTTTGAGACCGGAAAGAACTTATGGGAAAAAGCTGGTGCGCGGTGTAGGCGAAATGGAAGTCGTCGAACCGGTAATCAGAACGCCGGTTTCCGTAAAGTAAAAGCATACTAATGAATATGTGTGGCCATGGAAGAGTCCTTCTTCCGTGGTCATTTATTTTACTCCCGTCCCATACTATGTACAAACTAAGGCGGGGGAGTTGTCGGTCATGTTTCGGAGGAGCCAAAGGACGGCGATATGGATCATTGTCGCACTGTTGTCATTCTGGACGATGTTTCAGCTGTGGGACGTTTGGAAGGATGAACAGCCTCCGGCGGACGCGCGGCTGCTTTTATATGAAGTTTCGGTGTTCCAAGTTGAGCTGCTCAGCGGCTTTATTGCGGAGGCCTCTACGTCGGGGAGCGTTTCCGAGCTGAATGGCTTAAAACAGGCTGCTTATTCATTGGAATATACGCATGGTAAGCTTGTAGAAGCGTGGGGCGGGGAGCTTCCGGAGCTTGCGTCGGTTTCGGTTCTGATGGAATGGATCATCCGGCTGCAGATCGGGGGGGACCGAACGTTGAAGGCGGAAGAATCGGAGCTGTTCCGGGAATTGAACATGAGGTTTCAAGAGATGTACAATACATATGCCGGTTTAGTGACGCCGGAGGGAGCGCTGATCGACTCGCAGTTGGAGACGATCCGCACGATCGATGAGCAGACGGCTTCCCTTCTTCGCGAGCACGTCCATTGACGATTTCTGAGGTTGCATAGGTTGATCGCGTTATGTTTATAATGAGAAACATTATGAAAAAATCTTATTGTCTTTCATGATTTGTTCAATTTTCATGCGAGCGAAGATTGTCGAACTATGATATAATACATTATAATTATTCTAAAGAAGGTAGGTGAACGCGATGCACATCGTCGTTGTGGGACTGAATTATCGGACGGCTCCTGTTGAAATCCGGGAACGTTTTGCCGTCGCAGCGGATCAGCTCTCCCAAGCGGTCAAGGAGCTCAAGGCAACGAAGAGCGTCCTCGAATGTGTCATCGTCGGCACTTGCAACCGTACCGAACTGTACGCCGTCGTAGACCGGGAACATACCGAGCATATGCAGGCTTTTATGGCATCGTGGTTCGGAATAGAACGCAAGAGCTTCTCTCCGTATTTATATACGTATAAGGACGACGAAGCGATTCGTCATCTGTTCCGCGTTGCCTGCGGGCTTGATTCGATGGTGATCGGAGAAACGCAAATTTTGGGACAAGTTCGCAGTGCCTTTTTTGTTGCGCAAGAGGAAAAGACGACGGGCACGATTTTCAATACCTTGTTCAGACAAGCGATAACGGTGGCCAAGAAGGCGCATTCTGAAACCGCGATCGGCGAAAATGCGGTTTCGGTTTCTTATGCGGCTGTAGAGCTCGGCAAACGCATCTTCGGCTCCTTTGACCGGAAGCGGGTATTGATTATCGGGGCGGGCAAAATGAGCGAGCTGACGGTGAAGCACCTGAACGCAAGCGGGGCGGACCGGATCGACGTGGTCAACCGGACGCTGGCCCGGGCGGAAGAGCTTGCCGAGAAATTCGGCGGAACCGCGTATGAGATGGATCGGCTGCCGGAATTGCTGGCGACGGCCGATGTCGTCATTTCGTCCACTGGCTCGGCGGAGACCGTGCTCGCGAAGTCGGACGTCGAGCGGGCGATGAAGCGCCGGCCTTCGCGGGGCCTGTTCTTGATCGATATAGCGGTGCCGCGCGATTTGGATCCGGCCATTCATGATGTGCCGAACGTATACTTATATGATATCGACGATCTGGAGGGCATTGTGGAAGCGAATAAGGAGCTGCGCCGTCAAGAGGCCTTCAAGATCGAAGCGATGATCGGAGAAGGCATGGAAGGCTTCCAACAGTGGTACCGGACGCTCGGCGTTGGGCCCGTTATCCGGGCGCTTCAGCAGAAAGCGGCTGTCATCCACGACGAGACGATGGAAAGCATGCGCAACAAGCTTCCGGAATTGAGCGAACGAGAGTGGAAAGTGATCCGCAAGCTGACGAAGAGCATGCTGAACCAGCTTATGCACGATCCGATTTTGCGGGTGAAAGAAATGGCGCCGGAGAAGAACGGCGATGCGGCGTTAGAGCAATTCATTACGCTGTTTGCTTTGGAGCAGGCGATGCAGGAACAGTCCTCGACGAAGCCGCAGCGAGCAACTTCGGAGTCTTCGCAGCCTCGAGCGAGCGAGCCGAGCGGCAAGCGGAATTCGCTGTCGTTAGTGTAAAGACGCGGAGGTGCCCCACGATGTTGACGAAAAGCTGGCTGTACGACAGCATCATTTATATATATACCCTGAGCCTACTGTTTTCTTTCAGCGACGCCGTTTCTAAAAGCGACGGAGCGAAGCGGATGGGCGCAGGGTTACTTATTTTTGTCTGGATATTGCAGACCGTGTTTATCTGTATTCGAATCTATGAACACCGGTATGTGCCCGTGCTGACCCGGTTTGAAACGCTGTTTTTTTTCTCGTGGCTGCTCGTTACCGTGTCGCTGGTGGCAAGCCGGTTCATCCAGATGCAGTTCGTCGTATTTTTTGTCAACGTGGTCGCGTTTACAGTTCTTGTGCTCAATTTATTGACGGATCCGGGAGTGGCTTCCGTTCAGTTTGAGGCATCGGGGGAGCTTTCGTGGCTGCATGTGGCGCTGGCCTTGGTCAGCTATGCGGCGTTCGCCGTGTCGGCGGTCCTTTCTTCTTTATATTTATTTCTGTACAATCGGTTGAAAGGGAAGAAGTGGTCGCAGGCGCTGCGGCGGATGCCAAGCCTAGAATCGCTGGAAAAGTATTTGATCACCTCCGCGCTAGTGGGGACGCCGATGCTGATTTTATCCTTGTCTTTAGGAGTGGTATGGCTGTCGATCGAGTATGACGTCGGAGCGCTGTTCGTCGATGTGAAGGTATACAGCACATTGATTGTGCTTGCTATGTACGGTTGGCTGTTCATATTAAAAATGAAGTATCAGTCCACAGGGTACCGTTTGGCGAGTTGGAACGTTTTCAGCTTTGTAGTGCTTCTGCTGAATTTCGCGTTTTCGAACAATTACTCGCAAATTCATCAGTGGTTCCAATAAGGTTGGGGGGGATGACCGGTGGAGGATCATAAGCAGCCGACTCCATATTACCCGATCATGGTTCGCCTTGAAGGGCGCCCTTGTGTCGTAGTTGGCGGCGGGAACGTCGGCTGGAGGAAAATTGCGGGGCTGCTTCGGTGCGGAGCGGCTGTGACGGTCGTCGCCCCCGAAGCGATCGAGCCGATTCGCGATGCGGCTGCAGAGGGGCGGCTGGCATGGAAACGGCGGACGTTCCTTCCGGAGGATGCGGCGGGGGCGTCCTTCGTCTTTGCCGCCACGTCCGACGCGGAAACGAATGCACGCATCTGTGAAGCGGCCGCACGCGTCGGAGCGTTGGCGAATGCGGCGGGTGCGGCGGAAGAAGGGGATTTCATCGTGCCATCCTCGGTCCGTCGGGGCCGATTTACGATCGCTGTGACGACCGGAGGCGCCAGCCCGACATTGGCCCGCAGAATGGCCGGCGAATTGGCGAAGCGGTATGGAGAAGAATATGCGGCATACATGGACATCCTCTTTAAGCTTCGTAAACGGATTTTGGAATCTCCGTCACCGGCGGAAGAGAAACGGCGAAGATTGAAGGCGTTGGCATCGATTAATATAGTAGGACAACTGCAGGGCGGAAAGTCGGCCGACGATGCTGCGTTATGCGCATGGACGGCTTTGAACAGCGAGGAAGGCGGGGTGTGAACGGCAATGGCTAAAAAAACATGGATCGTAGGGTCGAGACAAAGCGCGCTTGCCTTGACGCAGACGCAGCAGGTGATTGAGGATTTACGGGCGATCGCGCGCGAGAAAGGACTGGATTACGATTTTGAAGTAAAGAAGATCGTGACCCGCGGCGACCGCATTTTGGACGTTACCCTTTCCAAGGTCGGGGGCAAAGGGCTTTTCGTGAAAGAGATCGAACAGGCGATGTATGACAAAGAAATTGATTTCGCCATTCACAGCATGAAGGATATGCCGGCTGTCATGCCCGAAGGATTGACGATCGGATGCGTTCCGAAGCGGGAGGACCCGCGCGACGGGCTCATTTCGGCGAACGGCGAAACGTTTGATTCGCTTCCTGAAGGCGCTCGCGTAGGAACGAGCAGCCTGCGCCGCGGCTGCCAGCTGAAGCATCGCCGTCCGGATTTGCAGGTGGACTGGATCCGCGGCAACATCGATTCGCGCTTGAAGAAGCTGGAGGACGGCGAATTCGATGCGATCGTATTGGCGGCTGCCGGTTTGCGGCGGATGGGCTGGAGCGACCGGATCACGCAGCTGCTGCCGACGGAGCTCTGCCTGCCGGCGGTTGGACAAGGGGCTCTGGCGATTGAATGCCGCGCTGACGACAAAGACCTGCTGTCGTTTTTAGCGCTTTATAGCGATGAGGAGACGCTGCTTACCGTGGAGGCGGAGCGGGCGTATCTTGCGGCGCTGAACGGAGGCTGCCAAGTTCCGATCGGCGCTTACGCGGCGTTGCAGCGCGACGCTCGCGACAGCGCGGTCATAGAATTGACAGGGATTGTCGGGTCGCCGGACGGAGCAACGCTTCTGCGCGAAACGATGAAGGGTGCGCATACGCAAGAGCTTGGGCAAGAGCTCGCGCAGAAGCTGCTTTCGCAGGGAGCTGGAGAAATTCTTGCGGAGGTTGAGAAAACCGGGGGAGTGACGCACGAGTGAGTGTCGGGGAAAAACGGGGGAAGGTGTATTTGATCGGCGCGGGGCCGGGAGATCCGAAGCTAATTACCGTGCGAGGGCTGGAAGCGATCCGGAAGGCGGATGTCGTCGTCTACGACCGGTTGGCAAGTCCGAGGCTCCTTCGCCATATGAAGCCCGGCGCGGAGAAGGTGTTTGTCGGCAAGCTGCCGGACAAGCATATGCTGAAGCAGGGAGAAATCAATCAGCTGCTCGTCGACTTGGCGCAGTCGGGCCGGACGGTCGTCCGCCTGAAGGGCGGCGACCCTGCCGTGTTCGGACGAGTCGGAGAAGAGGCTGAGGCGCTGGCTGAGCACGGACTTGAGTTTGAATGGATTCCCGGCGTAACGTCGGCGATCGCCGTACCGGCTTATGCCGGCATTCCTGTGACGCATCGCGATTTCACTTCCTCGTTTTCCATCGTTACCGGTCATGAATACCCGAGCAAAACATACGGCAACGTCGACTGGGATCACTTGGCGAAGGCTTCGGGCACCTTGGTGCTGCTGATGGGTGTCGCGAACATAGGCAACATCACCGCCGCATGCTCCATGGCGTGGAACAGGATCGGCGAGGAGATGTTGTAGGGCAGGTTGCCCACCAGCCGGATCTG